>Ga0207428_10000081_pt1 | contig 136049 bp, 110 predicted proteins | sample RhiMethybrSRZTD1_FD_187600 | JGI IMG/M metagenome (GOLD analysis project Ga0207428, IMG submission 187600) | Populus rhizosphere microbial communities from Tennessee, USA - Rhizosphere MetaG P. TD hybrid SRZTD1 (SPAdes) (version 3) | ecosystem: Host-associated > Plants > Roots > Rhizosphere >... | reverse complement strand
ACTTCTTCCTGCCAGGGCAGCAAACGATGTTGGTGGCGGGTCACTCGTAGACGAAGATAGCCTACCCCTGCCTATGAGGCTTGCTGGTGTTATCGCACGACGTGAAGGATGCTGGAGCAAAACTCCGTCATGCTCGGATTCACTGACGGGCGCGCTGTTACCAGCATGGTAGCAAGGTGTGCATCACCGTGACATTCGCCCACGATATCAATAGCTTCTCGTGTGTTGCAACGCTGCAAGGCTCTTGCAATCAAGTTCTGTGGAACCCTCTAGCTGTCACCAACTCCTTCGCCGCTTGCCATGCTTCCATCGGTATCGCGGGCGGCCACATAAGTCGCCGCCTGGCGCCCTCATTTCGCCGCAAAGCACCATCGGAATGCCATGACTCCGCGCCCATGCCGCCACGGCGAAGCGCTGTAATCGCGCGGTCGATCAAGCGATCGGCCGTCAGGTCTTGCCAGCGATCTCCCTAGGGGCACCTCACTATGTCCACGTTCCTTCTTCACGTCGCGGTCCTCGACTGCAGCGGACGCTTATTGTCGCGCGCTCGGGGTGCAGCGGCGGCTTTCCTTGCGTTGCTGATCTCACTCCTTCTCGCCACGTCCGCGGCCCGCGCGCAGTCGAGCGAGGAAGCGCCGAACGGCGGGCTGTTCTTCAAGTCGGACAAGACCGGCGCTTTCTATGAGGCGCCGATCCTGCGGACCGACGTCAAGCTGACGGTCGCGGGCACGATCGTGCGGGCGACAGTGCGGCAGCACTTCGTCAATCCGTCGAGCGCCTGGCTCGAGGGCGTCTATGTGTTTCCGCTGCCGGAGCAGTCGGCGGTCGACCATCTGGTGATGGAAATCGGCGAGCGGCACGTGGTCGGCCAGATCAAGCCGCGCGAGGAGGCCAAGAGGGCGTATGAGCAGGCCGCCGCCGCCGGGCAGCATGCCAGCCTGGTGGAGAGCGAGCGGCCCAACATCTTCACGACCTCGGTCGCCAACATCGGGCCGGGCAAGCAGATCGTGGTGGAGATCCAATATCAGGACCGGGTCGATATCGACGCCGACACCTATAGCCTGCGCTTTCCCATGGTCGTCGGTCCGCGCTACATCCCGGGCGACGCGGTCAGCCTGGTCGCGGACCGGCCGAACAACGGCGGCGGCTGGGCCGACGACACGGCCCACGTGCCCGATGCCAGCCGAATCACGCCGCCGGTGCTGGATCCGCGCGAGGGCAAGATCAATCCGGTCACGATGAGCATCGATTTCGCGCCGGGTTTCCCTGTCGAGCGCGTCACCAGCCTCTACCACCCGATCGTCGCGACCGACGCCGACGGATCGAAGACGATCACGCTAGCCGAAGGCGACGTGCCGGCCGACCGCGACTTCGTGCTGGAATGGGTTCCCAAGCTGAGCGCGAAGCCAACCGCCAGCTTGTTCGCAGAGCAGCGCGACGACGACGTCTACCTGTTCGCCATGCTGACGCCAGCGACGGCAGAGCAGGAAACGCCGCGCGTGCCGCGCGACGTCGTCTTCGTGATCGACACTTCCGGCTCCATGGGCGGGACGTCGATCGGCCAGGCAAAGGCTGGGTTGCTGCTGGCGCTCGAACGGCTGACGCCGGCCGACCGCTTCAATGTCATCCAGTTCAATTCCGTCACCGGTTCGCTCTATGGCGAGCTGAAGCCGTGGACCGGCGAAACGCTGCGGGAGGCCAGGGCCTATGTCGACCGGCTGGTGGCCACCGGCGGCACGGAGATGCGGCCGGCGCTGTGGCTGGCGCTCGATGGCGAGACGTCGCCGGGTCGCCTGAAGCAGGTGATATTCCTGACCGACGCCGCCGTCGGCAACGAGGCCGAGTTGTTCGACGACATTGCCCGGCGGCTCGGCGACGCGCGGCTCTTCACCATCGGCATCGGCACGGCACCGAACAGCTACTTCATGCGCAAGGCGGCGGAGCTCGGCCGCGGCAGCTTCACCTACATCGGCGACGTCACCGAAGTGGGCGAACGCATGACCGAGCTGCTGCACAAGCTTGAGCAGCCAGCAATCACGGATATCGCGGTGCGCTGGCCGGACCGATTGCCAGCGAGCGCGGAGATGTATCCGGCGACCGTGCCCGACATCTACGACGGCGTGCCGGTGACGTTCGGCGCCCGGCTGCCGGGGGCGAAGCTCGATCAGTTGAGCGGCCTGCTGGCGATTGAAGGGCGGGACGGCGACGCGACTTGGCGCCACAGCATCGACATCCGCCAGGCACGCACCGGCGCCGGAGTCGCCACAGTGTGGGCGCGCGCCAAGCTGTCGGCCATCGAGGACGAGCAGTGGCGCGGCGCCGACCCGGCCCGCGTGCGCGAAGCGGCGACGGCGCATGCCCTCGCCTACGAGCTGGTCAGCTCCTACACCAGCTTGGTCGCTGTCGATGAAGAAGTGGTGCGGCCGCGCAACGAGCCCCTAGCCACGGCGCAGGTGCCTACCAACCTGCCGCACGGCTGGAGCTACGAGAAGGTGTTCGGTGCCGAAGACGACGGCGGTACCACCCTGCCGCAGCCCGGCCAGCTGATGCGCAAGATCAACTTCACGGGCACGCGGCTCGACGGCCTGAGCCTGCCGAAGACGGCGACGCCGGCGATGGTGCACTTGCTGATCGGCCTGTCGCTGGCGGTCGCGGCGCTGACGATCGATGTGCTGTACCGGTGGAGGCGCACGCAAGGACCGGCCACGGAGGCACTCTGCATGGCCGCCCGCCGGATCGCGTGAGCCTGGTCGTGTAACCGTCGCCTGACCCTCGCGGTGATCCTCGGCCTCGGACTGTGGCAGACCGGCGAGGGACTGTGGATCCCGGCCAAGGCGTGGCTGGCGCAGCAGTTGATCGCCCACGCCTGGGACGAGGCGATGGCCACGCGGCGGCCGGTGCCGCCCTGGCCCTGGGCCGACACGACGCCGGTGGCGCGCCTCGTCGTGCCGGCGCTGGGCGTGGACCAGATCGTCCTTGCCCACGCGACCGGTCGCACGCTGGCCTTTGGACCGGCGCATCTCGACGGGAGTCCAGCTCCCGGCGCGGCCGGACTCTCGGTGGCCAGTGGTCATCGCGATACGAGCTTCCGGTTCCTGGCCAACGTGACTCCGGGAACCGCCCTGCGGATCCAGCGCGCCGACGGCGCCTGGGTGGACTATGTGATCCGGGAGATCCAAGTTGTGGACGCGCGGACGGTGCGCCTGCCGCTGGTCGGCAACGGACCCCCGCAGCTGGCGCTGACCACCTGCTATCCGTTCGATGCAGTGATGCCTGGCGGGCCGTTGCGCCTCGTCGCCCTGGCTGAGGCGGTGCCGACGACAACGGCGGAGCAGCGCGCGGGACTGAATCCGGATGGGTCCGCGGTGCAAAAAGAGATGGCGCTCGGCCATCGAATCCCACGACGGATCCATCTGGGTGACACCGAACGAACCCCAAGGCGCGGTGTTTCAATTCGCTCTTCCGGACAGCGGCGGGGGGTAGTCCTTCGCACAAGCGATGCGTTTCCAAGATGGGACGCGCGACACCATAGCCCGCGCAATGTGTAACCGGCGGAGTACTCGGCATTGATGCAAGTCAGTGCCCCTCGGGCGCACTGGCAGCCGCGAACTCAGCGCCGAGCCAGGATATCCGCGATCAGGTCTGCGGCTTCCTCTGGCCGGTATGGCTTTGGCAAGAACGGAACGATGTGCTGGCGGTTCAGCTGAAGCATTGCCGAGTTCACACCGGAAGTCAGGATCACCGGCAATGACCGATAGTGGTGTCGAACCCAAACAGCCAAGGAGAACCCACCCATAGTTCCGGGCAGGTCCACGTCGCTGAAGACCAAATGAATCCTTGAACTCGATAGCGCCGAGACCGCCTCGTCGGCCGTGCCAGCTTCAACCACCTGATACCCAACGCTCCTCAGATGGTCGGCCACTGAAATACGTACTAGTGGATCGTTTTCGACTACGAGGATCGAAACAGGTCGCTGTCCACTTTCGGCTTGTTCCGCTGGCATGCCTTGCCCCCACCATTTGCCCGCCCAGGAGGCAGGGTCACCAAATCGCGCCAGAACTGACAATCCTAGGCCGGGAGCGGTTCCCACCAATAGTTCGTTGCCGCAATCAGCAGGAGTCCGGTAGCAAGCCAGAACCCTGCTCTGGTCCGATGGGCCCAAAGGCCAGCGGCAAGACACAGCAGGATGATGCGCCGATTGCGGCGAGGATACTCCCCGTCGCAAGCGCGGCGTCCTTAACGTTGTTCGTGATTTGACTTTGCATCCCGCACCAGATGCTACAATCTGGAGCCGCTACAGATGCAAGGACTGAAATATGCGTCGTTCGGAAACGAAATCGCGAGCAGCCACAACCGGCATCGGCCAACTGTCTGAGAAAACTGGAGTGAATATAGAGACTATCCGCTACTACGAGCGGGCTGGCCTATTGCCTGCGCCGCCGCGGAGCGCTGGTCGCCATCGGCTCTATGATGACACGCATCGCCGGCGCCTAGTGTTCGTTCGGTGCGCTCGCGAGCTTGGATTCTCGTTGGACGAAGTGCGGACGCTTCTTCGTCTTGCTGGAAAGCACGAGCTGGCCTGCGATGAAGTAAGAGTCATGACCGAACATCACATTGCGGATATACATGCGAAGATTCGGGATCTTAGGAGGTTGGAACGCGTCCTGTGCGACCTCACCGCCCGGTGCCGCTCGGGCGGAGACGCGGATTGTCCGATACTGGAATCTCTCAGTGCATCACCGCGACGGACCGACGAAAAAGAGCTGACGGCCTTGTAGGGTCTGACCGCCGACTCCTGCACCAACGCTTTGCGGCAACGAATCGGTGGATTGTGCCTAGTCCTTGCCAGTCGACCGATTGCTGCATCCCTCATCCATGAGACACCGGCCCGCAGCACGAGGCTGCCGGCTACCGCCCGGGAGAGAGGCCGGATCTGCGTCCGAGTCTGGCAGCCACCCGGCGCCATATGAGGGTTCATGGAACCTGATCTTCAGCCATCGCCGGCAGCTGTTCCGGCACCAGCGGAAACGATCGATCCAGCTCCTCGAACTCGACGAGTTTGAGGAGCTGGATCGGCGGATGATGCTGCTGCGCCGCGACCGACGAACGATCCAATGTCAATAATGACGGAAGCGTCCTGGCGAGAGCCCGGCGCCAGCAGGTTAGGACGGAAACTCGGCAACATACGCCGCAATAGGGCCACTACTGACGCCCCAATTGCTGGCGAAGATCGCCCTCTTTCCGTCTGGCGAAGGACTTCCGTGAGGTTCGGCGTCGTACGCACCGCCGACTGAATTGTGCTGGGCCAGCCTCCGTACCTGCTGGGTTCCATCGGTAGAGACGGCAGTGATCTCATTGCTGTAGGGCAGCTGCTTGGAGCTCGGCGCGTCCCCGGTGAAGCTCGCGAGCAGCCAACCTGGAGTATTCAGGGCTCTTGAGGACGTATGGCTGGCCAGGCAGGAGTTGCCGATGAAGGTGATGTTGCCGTCTACAAGCCGCCTCCTGACGAGCTTGTAGCTGTCATACTTGCTCCGGCCAACTGCGACCTCATAGCCGTTGCTGTCGACCGCGAAATCGCAGTGCCCGGGCCGCTCATAGTCGGGCCAAGTCTGCACGAGCTGGCCATCGAGGGTGAAGATCAGCCGCTCCTTGTTAGAGCTGCTCGTTTTCGCTGAATAGGAGACGATATACCTTTTCAACGGCGAGATCGTGGTCCAACCGAGCTCGTACCAGCCGCTCATATCGATGTCCGGATATTTCATGGCAGCGACAAGATCATACGCGAAGACGACCTTCTTGCCGTCGGAGCGTTTCGCCGTGATGGCAAGCATTGTTCCGTCGTCGCTCAGATTTCCTTTGTTCACTCCGAAATCCGCGTCGGTGTAGCCAGAGAGCGGGTTCAGCACTTGCAGCGTGTTAGTCCGGACGTTCCAGTAGCCAACGCCTTTTTTTCCGACAAAGATCATCAGATCGGGGTTGGTTCGATGCCACCTGATCGCACCGGGATTGCTCCGTGCGAAAAGCGGCGCGTAGGTCCTGCCGTCCAGAAACAGCTTGCCCGGGTTTCCCTTAAACAGACACAGCAAGGACTGGTCCACATTCCAGGCTTGATCGATAGAGTAATGATGTCGGGCAATTTTTTCCCAAGTCAGATTGAGACCCGGGATTGGGTTATTCGGATTGGTGATTTTGACGACCTTGTTGCCAAACTTTGAATCGGTGAACGGCACGAGGTATTGAGGTGTGGTTAGCGCCGCAAGGGCCCTGTCGCCTAAGAATTTGACGCAGAACGGGGCCGAAAGCGCTACGCCGGTGGTCTGCAAAAATCTCCGCCGAGAAACAGTCATGAGGCGTGACCTCCTACATAATCAGTAGCCCTCCCTATTTCCCCTTACGAATTTGCTAACGACATGAAGCCGTCATGGCAAGCGAGAATCGCCATTTGTAATATATTTTGCACGGGGCGGCGACTATTAAGGATTTAGTAAGGAATCTGTGAGTCGAGAATCGTGGGTGACGATTCGCCACGGCACACATCGCGCAGTTGATCGTCGAGGCCGCCTCATCACCGGACATTCCGCAGCAGCGCCAAGCAACCCCGCGCCTCGGGTCAGTCAGGCCGACCTACCCCTTGGCCTGCGGATTGGGCACGCTGGCGACCAACGCGGTCGCGATCAGCGGCCCGATGCCAGGAATACGATCGAGCCGTTGCCGGGTGGGGAGCCGTCCACAGCATCACCAGCGGACCTGGTGAACGTGTCCTTGGTAAGGACGGCGGCGCACACCCGTCGATCAACCCCGGTTCATGCAATCGACTCCTGGCCGAGCGTTGGCGCTCACGAGATTGCAATCAGGTATCCGCGATCTGGCCTTGCCGTCGGCACAACATTGCAAGACCACCGCCATGAGCACGAGAAATATCGCCGCTCTCATTTCGAGCCTCCATGTTGCTATGATCTAATGGACGCGAGAATCATGACAATCTAATGCCACCTCGACCATCCGAACCATCTGCGCACCCTGGCGACGATCAACAACTGGCGAGTGCCTGGATATTGAGGTCCTGGGACACCGGGACCTATGTGCGGCGGTAGTTCGGCCTCACGTAGGACTTTCTGAAGTTCGCACGCTGGTAGTTCTGGTACGAATGACTGCTGTGCACTTCGCCTGGCGAAGGCTGCCCGGTCTCAGCTGTGAAGCCTTTGACACCTGCCGCGACGCCATCAGTGATCCGACGATCGATGAGGGCCGTTTGGGCGCCACGACCGCGGTAGGCAGGCAAAGTGGCGTCTATCCCCATCCAGGCCCAGCCCGAGTCAAGGTAGAGGGCTCCGCAAGCCACAGGATGCGGTCCGTCATATGCGAGATAGCATTGCCATTTCGGACGTCCAGCCAAGGCGGAGAACCACGGCGCGACCGAGGCCGGTAGCCCAAAGCCACTCGCCACCACGAAGCCAAAGTCGTCTGCAGTCGAAGTGTCGACTTCGTGCACGCTGAGGCTGGTCCGCTGTGCGGGTGGGGAGGCGGCAAAAGGCATACGCGCAAACTTGGCCCATCCGTTTCCGCTTGGTTTGAGACGGTGCCTCGCCAACCATGCCTCGATCTCCGCCAAGCGCTCGTTTGGGGCCAATTGAATCGCCCAAGCGGAATTGGCATTCGCGTCCAGCCATTCGATAACCTGGTCCAGATCCGATGCCGCAATAAGCCGGTCAATGCTGATGCCGATCGCCCGATTGAATTCGGAAATTGGAATACCCTTGTGTCCGAGCAACGCGTACGCATCCGACTTCCGCGACCGAACAGAATCCGAGATCGCATAGGCTGCCGGGACCGCCGCGAATAAGTCGAGCCAGGCATCCCGCTCCACACGCTCGATGGCAATGGCGCGTGGAGCGGTGTTCGTTGTGGTCGAAGCGTCGTTCATCTCGCAAGCTGCCTTTTTGTCGGTGGATTCAGCGACGGAGACCATCGAGCTAGTCTCAATACGATCGGCGCCGCCATCGGTGTCAGAGATGGCCGCGCAGAAAAGTTCACCGCGTTTGGTACGGATGGAAGATGTAGTCCTTATTTTTCACCGCCACGTGGCATGAATGCCCGCAATCGGCGGGCGCCGGATCGGCCGTGAATTTGGTGGTAGCGGGGTCATAGTTGAAGAGCGCATATCCCCAACCGCCCGTATTCGGGAATCTCTTGCTGTCCTTCTCAATGACGAAAGCCTGTGTGAAGACATCCGGAACATCCACGTCGAAGGGTGCCTCGGTGCTCTTCTTCGGCTTCCATTGGAGCTTGACGATCTTGGAGCCTTCCGGGAAGGGCTGGCCATTGCCAGGCACACCGGCCTTGTAAGCCTCGATCATCACCGGGTTGGCGACGATGACTTTGAGCACCTCGGTGGTGCGGGCGGACGAGACAAAAGACCAGTCCTCGTAGCCCTTGAAGTCAGAGAACGCGATTCCGTCCGGCGATTTCAGCGAGTACTTTTCCTGCGCGTAAACGGTGACACCTATGGCGGTAAGCACTGCCGCCGTTACAGCGACCTTGAAGATATTCTTGCGCCGCATGGGGGATCCCTTTCAGGTTGAATTGTTTTGCTGTTTCCAATGGATCACAGCAAGGTCGTCATCGCATCATCACCGCGGGAGTAATCGGCTGTTTCGGCGGCGCCATTCGATGGGACTCACCAGTGCCAGACCTGGTCGAAGCCGCTCATCACCTTGGGCAGAGCGGCCTGGCACACCATGGTTAGGCCCGCCATCAGCTCCTTTTCCTCGATACCGCGCTCGGCGATGCGCAGCGCATGCTTCTGCACCCGGTCGCCAAACTTCAGTGGCGCAATGCCCTGGCCATATGCGTGCCCCCCTTAACTATCATAATCGCACCAGGAACCGCCCTTTACACGTAAGCGCGCTCGGCGTGCCGGATCGCCTTGTAGCGCCGGAACGCCTTGCGCTCGTCTTCAAGCCCGAGGAGTGAGCGTATCGTGCTTCCGCGGAAGGTATGCGCGAACATCTTCGGTCCGTTCCGCAGCATGAAGAGCGGACTGTGGGCGAACGCGGCCGGCATGTGACGCACCTTCATCCAGCGCTCCGCCCGCCACCGCAAGAACTCCACCTCATCCGCCGAGAGATGCTCGGTGCTGACGACGGCGGTCGTGCCGTCGTATTCCTCGAGCCGCTCGTTGATGATCAGCCCGCGGTCCCGCAAATCCTTGGTCATCGGCGTGCGTGGGTACGGCGTCGGGTGCTGGATATAAGGCCAGTCGACATATCTTCTGGCGAATTCAAGATTGGCTTCAACCGACTCGCGGGTGTCGTCGGGGTTGCCGACGATGAGCCCGCCCACCACGATCATCTTGTTCCGGTGCAGATGGTCGATGGCCTTCAGTGTCGCATTCCCCGATTTCCGCCCCTTCTCGCGCTCACGGTTCTTGGACTCGGCCCTGAGAAACCGCAGGTCCTCTTCAAGGATATTCTCGATCCCGAGGAAGACATAGCGAAAGCCGGCCTCTCGCATCAACCGGGCGAGCCGCTCACCGTGGTTGGCGATGGCCGATGTCATCGCTTGGACGGTGTACTCGAGGTTGTTCAGCCCTGCGTCGATGATCGCAAGGCAGAGCGCCTCGAACCGTTGCACGTTAAGTGTGATATTGTCGTCCACGATGAAGAGCGACCTTGCGCCGTGGTCCCGCGCGTCGCGGATGTCCGCCAAAACCTGCTCGAAGGAGTAGGTGTGGAAGTTGCGGCCGCGCATCTCGATGATCGAGCAGAAGCTGCAGTCGAAGGTACAACCGCGCGAGGTCTCGATCACGTCGACCTGCCGGCCGAGGAACGTGTAGCCCCCGAGCACCCGCGCGTCGCGCCGCGGCGGCCGGATCTCGCCATCCTCGAGGCGGCTCACGCCCCGCGCGGGATTGTGGTGGAATCCGTCGGCGCTTCGGTGGCACAGACCCGCAATGTGGTCGTATCCGCGTTGTGCCTCGAGCGCGCGCAGCAGCTCGCGGAACGTGATCTCGCCCTCGCCGCGCACGATGAAGTCGGCTCGGCGTTCGGTGTCCTCGGTGTAGGCCTCGGGAGCGAGGCTCGGATCGTAGCCGCCGATAACGACGCGCGCACCTGGGCGCCGCGTGTGGACGAGATCGATGATCGCCTTGGCCGTCTTGCGCTGGAAGGTCATGACCGAGAGACCGACGACGTCGGGCTCGTGTTCAGCCAGAAGCCGCTCGACGGTTTCCCGCACTCGGTTTTGAACGAGCACCAAGTCCGCGACGGCGACCCGATGGTGGGGATCGATGTTCCCAGCGAGGGACGTCAACGCCCCGTTCGGCATCCGGATGGCGATCGTCGGCGTGTGTTCGAAGGAGTCCGGCATCGAGAACAGCAGGATGTTCATCGGAGCGCCCCCCTGTACTCATTTATCCGTGGCGAAACGCATTGCAGTCCCTTCGCCCTGCGCGCCGTGGCGCGCCGCCAGCATAGGCGATCCATGACGCTCCAAGACGGTAGGGCATGATGAGTGACCTTTACTATCATCATCAGAGTGGATATCATAATGATATTAAAATGCCGTGAGTCAACGGCTGGCGGCCGAATTGGGCCGCTTATCGTGTTACAATCGTAGCTACCTGCATCTTCGTATGAACTCGGAACCCGAAAGCTGCAAATGAAGCGCAAGAGCTTCCAATCCATGCAATGTCCGGTCGCCCGCACGCTCGAACGCGTCGGCGAGTGGTGGAGTATTCTGATCCTTCGTGACGCCATGTTTGGGTTGACGAAATTCGATCAATTCCGCGACAGCTTGGGCATTTCGCCCAATATCCTCAGCAGCCGGCTGAAGCACCTGGTCGCCAATGGCTTCCTCGAGCGCAAGGTCGACAGCGGTTCGCCTATTCGAGTGGACTATGTTCTCAGTCCCAAGGGCCGGGCCTTTCAACCGGTACTGTTGTATTTGCACGCCTTCGGCAGCGAACACTTTGCGCCGGAAGGTCGTGCCGTCGTGGTCGTCAATCGGAAAACCGGCAAACCTGCAGATGTGCAGATCGTCGATCGCAAAATCGGCCGCGGCGTGACCTGGCCGGAATATGGTCTTGCACCGGGGCCAGTCGCGAGTGAGCGGATGAAAGCCAAGCTCGCGGCGGCAGAGGAAATTCTGAATCGCAAAAGGCGTGCAAGCTGACCTCGCGCGATTAGAACGACCAAGTATCGATAACGGTAAACAGAACCCGAACGGTCACCTCTCCATCATCGCCATCGCCAGGTTGATCGCGACAGCTTGTGCGGTGGTACGTGCGCCGAGCTTGTGGCGGGCACAGGCGAGATGTAGTTCGATCGTCTTCTCAGAAACCCCGATCTCGGCGGCCATCTGCTTAGCTGCCAGCCCGCTTGCCGCCAGCGACAAGCACTGTCGTTCTCGGAAGGTAAGCGGAAAGGCTGCGTCTTTGTGCGAACGGATCTGTGGGATCGCAACGTCAACAACACTGATAATGAGGAGATGGCTCGGCCGACGGGCGCCCGGCGTTATGGACAGAGGTACCGTCATTTTGCGGTACGAGAGTAGCAAGCTATCGGTTGTCCTGGCGATCTGGTGCACGACTGGCGTTGTGCCGACGGTCGCAAGCGTCGCAAAGGTGTCGGCGACCGCAGTGATCCGGTGCACGACCGGTTGATCAGCCGCAATTGCCTGCATATAGGTCGGAAGCAGTACGCTGCGCGTGAAATCTTGGTCAGGAAGTTCGCCAAGGCAGATCGGAAGGGTCTCCATGTCTTTCGATGGGCTGAGTCCGACTGCCACGGGGAGGCGCCATCCAAGGGGGTTTGGTCCGGCGACCTCGATGAGGTGTGCCACGTCAGCAAAGCGCATGCAGCCTTGCATGGCTTTGGCGGGGTGGGCCAAATCGAAGTGCTGTGCCGCCGGCAACGCTCGAGCGAAGACGGCGTCGATCCCGTCACCGGCCGACACCAATCTCGCGAACGGCATCATTATGGAGAGACCATCGCCATTGCCAAGTTGATCGCGACCGCTTGTGCGGTGGTGCGTGCCCCGAGCTTCTGACGCGCGCGGGACAGATGGAGCTCGATGGTTTTTTCCGAGATGCCGATTTCGTTGGCCATCTGTTTAGCCCCCAAGCCGGCGGCGGTCAGCGACAAACACTGCCGCTCTCGCAGGGAGAGTAGAGATCGTGCCTGGCCGGAACGAATTTGCGGAATCGCAAAATCAACGTACATCAGCATGAGAATATGACTTGGATTGCCACTAGAGTGCCCCGTCTGCGGTGCCGCATAGATCGGGCAGCTCAGCTTCCTGTAAGAAACGAAGACGTCGTTCGCGATCGTCACGATCTTATGCATGACTGGTTGCGCGGCCTCAATCACATCGAGATACGTTGGTAGTAAGATTTCGCGCGCAAAGCCCTGATCGGGCAGGCTGCCAAGACAGGCTGAGGAAGCGCTGGAGACGCCGCGCATGTGATGAAGGCCGATCACGGCCGGATAGCGCCAGCCAAGGGGGCTCTCTGGCGTTACATCGACTACATTGACAATCTCGGCAAAGGGCATGCATCGCGCCATGCTTTCGGCAAGGCGCGCAGGATCAAATGTCTTCAGCGTCGGCAACGCACGCGCAAATGCGGCGTCAATGCCGTGACCGACAGCCTCCAGCTTCACGAGGGGCGACATAGGGAATTCCCCAGCTATCGTTCCCGCGGCGAGCGCAATATGGTTCTCAGATTGATGGACGACCCATCATAAGCCTCGCCACTCGCAATTCAAAGCAAAGAACCTGGATTTGAGGCCAGGTCTGGCGTGGAAGAGCGCCCCTTTTGCGCGGACAAAATGCTTACGGGGAAATCGTCATGATCGAAGCCGTTGCTGCAACAAATGGCATTTACCCACGCCGTCCCATTCCCGACTTGGCGGCGCAATCGGCCGAAGACGACATCGTGCATCGCCGCGAACGGCTTGGTCGCGCGTTGCCGGTGGACTGGCGTCGCACGCTTTCGCCAGGCGGCTGGACCCTGGGCGGATGGGACGATCCCTTCTAGTGCAGAGGTTGCCATGTGGTTCGCCTACGCCATCGCTGCTTCCGCAGTTTGGGGCCTCGAATACGCCCTGCTCGAGCGCCTGTTCCAGGACCGTCTCACGCCACTCTTCCTGCTCACGTTGCAGATGGCTGCCGGCACCATGATCTGCGGCGTGACAATGGTCCTGTCGGGTGAACTCGATGAGAACCTCGTCCTCCTTCGCGGAGATCGTGCGAGTTGGTCGCTGATGGCGATTTCGGTGTCGGCGTTCGTCGCCGGCAATTATCTCATCGCGATCTCTATCGAGAGCGGGAGCGCAGTGACCGCCGGTCTCGTAGAAATCTCTTATCCGCTGTTCATCGCCCTCTTTTCCATCGCGCTCCTAGGCACCGGCCATCTTACCCTCGGCACTGCCCTCGGCGGTGCGCTTATTCTAGCCGGCGCGTTCACGCTCAAGCTCAGTCATTGACCATGCGCGCTCTTGAGCAGCATTCATGGTGCAACCCGAAGGCCATTACGCGCGCAAGCGGGATTTCCGGCCAAGGCCTGTTCGCTCAGCGTCCGTTCTACAAGAACGAGATCATCGCGATCTGGGGCGGTTTGATCATAGACCTGGCGAAAGTCACAAGACTCACGGCCGCGGAAAAGCACCAGTGCGTACAGATCGCCGACGAACTGTATCTATGGACAGGAGACGTCGAGCCGCGCGCCGCCGACCTTCTCAATCACTCGTGCGATCCGAACGCCGGAATGAGCGGCCATTTCACAGTGGTCGCGATGCGTGACATAGAAGCAGACGAAGAAGTCTGCATCGATTATGCGATGTGCGATGGCTCGTCCTATGACGAGTTTCATTGCCGTTGCGGCACGCGCGCCTGTCGCGGCTGGGTAACCGGGGAGGATTGGCGGCTGCCAGCGGTACGTCGCCGCTATCGTGGGTACTTTGCCTCATATCTCGCAAAGCGCCTCGAGATACCGCAGCGCCGCCTTGAGGCGATAGCTTCGGGTCCTCGTGAGCTATCGTCCAGTGCGGGTTACGCAGTAGCGCCGAATGGGACAACGCTGACGACACAAACCAACCTATTGAGCAAGTGGAATTACACCCATACCGCGACGGGTGATGTTGAAACTGCTCGCATGGCATCGATGACCATTCGCCGGTGCCTTCATTCTGAGAATGACAAGACCGCTCCGACGGCACGGTCCAGCGACCTGGACAAGACTCGCAGATGAGGAAGCAATCATGGCAACCTTTACTGGAACGAACGCCAACGATCGCATCGTGGGCTCGAACAGTCCGGATTCCATCAATGGCAGCGGCGGCAACGACCTGATCTTCGGATACGGCAACGGATCAGGTGTCGGAGGCGTCGCGCCGCCGGTGGATCCCGCCGGAGGTGGATCGGCGGATCATGACAACCTCATCGGCGGATCAGGCAACGATACCATCCATGCCGGTGGCGGGAATGACACCCTCAGCGGCGGCAGTGGGGCCGATGTGCTCAATGGAGGCAATGGCAACGATTCGATCAACGGCGGGGACGGCAACGACACGATCGAAGGCGGCAGCGGCAACGACACCATGGACGGCGGCGCGGGCAACGACACGTACCGGGTCGCAGGCACCGACCACGGCTTCGATCGATATCAGGATTCGGGCGGCGTGGATCGGATCATCGCAACGGCGAACGGCACACGCATCGGCCTTCTCAGTGGCTTCGGTCCGGCGAGCGGCATCGAGACCATCACCGCCAACGGGTTCACGGGGGTATTCATCGCCGGCCAGAGCGGCGCCGATAACCTCAACTTCAGCGGGACGAGCCTGGTCGGAATCAACCGGATCGAGGGGGGCGGCGGCAACGACACCGTGACGGGATCGTCGGCCGCGGACAAGATTCTCGGCGATGCAGGAAACGACAAGCTATCGGGCGCCTTCGGCGCCGACACACTCACGGGAGGTGCTGGCAATGACACCCTGTCGGGCGGCCAGGACCTCGATACGGCCACGTTCGCCGGCAAGGCATCGGATTACAAGATTACCACGGTCGGCGGCGTGACCACCGTGCAGGACTTGCAGCCGACCGTGAGCGGCAACGACGGCACCGACTCCCTGACCGGCATCAATCGCCTTCAGTTCCTCGACCAAGTCATCATCCTCGACGCGCCTCCGGTGATCGATCTCGGAAATCTGCCGTCGGGTCGGGGGACGAAAATCATCGGCGTGGATGTGGGCGACCAGTCCGGTATCTCCGTCAGCGATGCCGGCGACGTGAACAAGGACGGTTTCGCCGACGTGATCATCGGCGCCTGGGACACCGAAAGCGTCGGCAACACGCGCAACCTCGCCGGGGAGAGCTATGTGCTCTTCGGCAAGAGTGGTGGGTTGGGTGCGACGGTCGATCTCGGTGCGCTCGCGTCCGGCAGGGGCTTCACGATCTTCGGCGACGATGTCGGGGATCGTGCCGGCAGGTCCGTGAGCAGCGCCGGCGACATCAACGGCGACGGCTACGACGATGTCATCATCGGCGCCTATGGCGCGGATTCGGTTAGCAATACGAGGAACAATGCCGGCGAGAGCTATGTCATTTTCGGCAAGCAGGGCGGCTTCGCCGACATCGACCTGGCGTCGATGACCAAGGAGCAGGGTTTCAGGCTGTTCGGGCCCGGCAACAACAGCGGTATCAGCCGCCTTTCCGTCAGCCGTGCCGGTGATGTCAACGGCGATGGTTTCGCAGACATCATAGTCGGCGATCTCAATGCTAACTTCCCCGGCCCGAACGTCCCCGGCCACAGCTACGTCATCTTCGGCAAGCAGGGCGGCTTCACCGACTTCGCCGACATTGACCTGGCGACGCTGGCGCCAGGAGGAGCGAACGACAAAGCAGGCTTCATCATCCACTCGACGGTCAACTCAGGCTCGGGCGATCCCGTGAGCGCAGCCGGCGATATCAATGGCGACAACTTCGACGATCTGATCGTCGGCAATGCTTCTTTTGGCAAGGCCTATGTGATTTTCGGGCATGACGGCGCTGCTGGGACATTCAAGGACGTGGATCTTTCGACCCTCGACGGTGAGAATGGGTTCGTAGTCAATGGCGTCGCAACCGGCAGCTTCCACGCCAACGTGAGTAACGCCGGCGACATCAACAACGATGGTCTCGACGACCTGATCATCGGCGCCAATCTTGCCGACGGCCCCCCGGGCGAATTGCGCAACAACGCCGGCGCAAGCTATGTGATCTTCGGCCAGGCGGATTTCGACGTCAGCATCGATGTGTCAAAGCTCTCGCCGGACCAGGGATTCACCATCTACGGCGCCAAAGGCGGCGACCAAGCCGGTTTCTCCGTGAGCACGGCGGGCGACGTGAACAATGATGGTTTCGCCGATCTGCTCATCGGCGCCCCCGACACCGCTGCCGGTACGCACGGCGAGGCGTATGTCATTTATGGGCATGACGGTGGATTTGGCAACATCGATCTGGCGGATCTCTCGGCAACCCAGGGTTTCGTAATCGTCGGCGCCGCTGGCTCCAACAGGGTGGGCGGATCGGTGAGCGGGGCGGGCGATGTGAACAAAGATGGGTTCGACGACCTGATTGTCGGCTCACCCAGCGATTCCACCAGCTATATCATCTATGGCGGCGAATTCGCCAATAATGCATCGCTCACTGCCGCAGGCGGCGTCCTCACTAAGAATGCAACGGCCCCGGCACGGGCGCTAGATGCTCATGACGTGCTCGAGTTCTCCAGCACCATGGACGCTCTTTCTGCTACAGGCGAAGCTGGCAACATTAATGTCGATGCGGCTTCCGCCGTCACGCCCATTAGCTGGGCAGGGGTTTATCAGGTCCGCGCGACATGCGAGGCGACGCCGCTGGTCGATGCGGATATGACAGCCGCAGTGTGATGACTATGAGCCGCCGGTACTAACTTGTAAGTGTCGCCATGGCCAAGCCGATCGCCACGGCTCCCGTCCACGAAAGGTCAGGTCTACCTCCGACAGCAGACTTAGCCAGTTGACACCAGTTCATCCGGGGTCCCAACAGCGGAAGTCAGAGAACGGGCGCGAATGTTCCGTCATCGACCGCCCGGTCAGCGGCTCGCTGCAATATGATCGGCCAAATAGGCAGCATCTTCGACCACGTAAGCGAGAATGGCCGACTTAAACTTGTACATCCAGTGCAAGCCCAGGAAATAGACGTTGGGACACGAGGTGAGGCCACGTCGCTGCAAAGGAGCGCCGCGTTCGTCCAGCACCGGGACCTTAAGCCAGCCATAGTCATATCTGTAGCCCGTGCACCAAATGACCGATGCAATACTCGCTTCCGCTAATTGCACGCTCGTAATGGCGTCTATGGGAGCTGCCATCACCCGCTCAATAGCTTCCGCGGGAAAGTCCAGGGCCGTTGCGCGCACATGAGCATCGGCAGCCTCGAAAAAATTCCAGTATGCGGAATCGGCTTCGCGAAGGACCGCTTCGGCATCGTCGGCAAAGGTAAGCCTTTCGTCTGTCACGTGCAGCAGACGTCCCAGGACGACCACACCATTCGCCGCCAATTGGCGAATATTCATATCGTGCCCGCCATGAGTTCCGGAAAGCACCGTTGGAACAGGTTGTCTGCCGCCCGGCATGTCGTCGATTTTGGCGTCCCAGCGCCCCATCTTCTCGTACCACCAAGTCACATCCTTGCCGCGATATCGCCGTGGGACACGCTTGTGCCGGCTGATGGCGAAATAGACACGCCGGCCATGCTCGTTAAGCTCCTCGGCGATTTGACATCCTGAGTTGCTGCTACCGACTACGAGAACCGCTCCATCGGGAAGCTGCGCGGGATTGCGGTACGAGCTCGCATGGACCTGAAAAATGCGCCGCGGTAAGTCAGCAGCAAATGCCGGAAGCGATGCTTGCTGGAAGGGACCCGTAGCGACCACAACGTGCGATGCTTCTATCGTTGTGTCCCCCGTCTCTACCAAAACTCGGCCCGTGGCGGAATCTACGCTGACACTGCTGACATCTGTTCCACAGCGAACTGGGGCCTTGATCTGCACGGCGTAGTCTTCGAGCAACCGTGCTATCTCGCGATAATGTGCGAAGCCTTCCGGATCATTGCCACTGTATTGGTACCCCGGCAGACGAATGTCGTAGTTGGGAAACTGAAATGCCAGCGAATCCCAACGCTGACTGTGCCACCGCTCCGCTATGCGCTTCCGCTCCAAGACGACGTGTTCGCGGCCGCGCTCACGCAAGCAGTGGCTCATGACGAGTCCCGCCTGGCCACCGCCGATCACCACTATGTCGTGGCGTTCCCGCATCGGATTGATCGCTACGGACTGGCTGATTAGAACGACTGGCAGAGTGGACAGATCATACCCCTGCTGAGTCGGCGCCGGAAGCGATAGTTTTACTAAGGAATACCTTCATCTGCGGCCAAGCCGCATCTGCCTGTTTCGGCCAGGCTGCCCTATACGGCTGCACCTGCCGTCAGCTACTAACAACGGACGACACGCTAGAGCACGGCGGGCGTTGAGTGATTGCGCGCCAGCGCTTCCCAATCTGCCTTGGCGGGATTGTCGAGCGCACAGATTGCCACGTTGGTGCCCCACTCATCTGTGGAATTGACGGGAGCCCACAAAAGGCGTGAACCGCATATGGCGCAGAACCCTCGTTTGCCAAAACTCGAGGATTGATGATACTTCGGTTCGCCTTTCGTGAAACGCAACGTGCCAGTTCTGATCGGCACCCCAATTTCGAATGGTTCACCCGACGTCTTCTGGCAGATTGTGCAGTGGCAGTAGTATGCCCTTCTTATAAACGCTTCTCCCTCGAAACGCACTGCGCCACACAAACATCCGCCAGTAATCTGCAGAGATACATTCTTTTCCATGGCTCCTCCCTCCGAGCTCGGCAAATGACGACGGGCTGCTGACAGTCCTAATAGAGACGCCGTGCCCCGCGACTCAAGTCTATGCGATCAGCTCATCCAGGCACGACTCGTAGACTGATAAATACAGATCGATGTCCGCACGGTGGGCGGCCAACGAGACGGCTGGACTCGCGCTGTAGATGGCTTCCCAGATGCCGCGATTCGCCATGTACACCCGCATCAGGTCGCGAAGATCGGAATCCCTTGCGACCTCCGCCTCGGCACTGTTGTGCGGTAGACTTTCTGCAAAGTGATACCCTGACCGACAAAAAAGGCGATGCGCTGACCATGGCAGACCTCTCCGCCTGGCGCCGGATTCAATGCCGTCAGCCAGTATGGCGCCAAGATTAGCCGCCCTGCTTTGCGCCTCCTCGGTGAGCACGTGTTCAAGGGTCGCGCGAATCGCGGCAACCTGCAGGGCGTTGCCAAATAGCGTCCCACCAATCGCTAGTATGGGGAGATGGTGTCGGTTCGATCCCGTGACCGAATCTTCCACAAATGCGGATAGCTCGTCCGTCAGCCCGTAAAGGCCAGCCGGTATGCCTCCTGCAATCGCCTTGCCCAGCACCAGGATGTCGCACTCGATACCCCATGCCCGCTTGAGTCCACCAAATGCGCAGACATGCGTATGAGCTTCATCGACGATCAATACGGTGCCGAACTGCTTGGTTAGATCACGAAGCCCGTCGAGAAATCCGGCTTGTGGCATCAGCACGCCGCCGATGTTTGTAGCAGCCGGCTCCACAAGGACGCAGGCGGTTTCCTTGCGTTCCAGGATTCGCTTGGCTTCCAAGAGATCGTTGTACGGAACGATATCTGTCGAACGGCCTGCGTGGCGTGCGAGACCCCGCATCTCTGCTTGAATGCCGTCATCGCCTGGAGCGTGGCAAGTCTCGTCCAACATGCCGTGATACTTGCCCTCGAAAAGAAGGATGCGCTCTCGGCCGGTGAACGCTCGCGCGATTCGGATGGCATCGGTGTTAGCGCTCGTGGCGGACAGCGTAAATTGCCAGTAAGGCATGCCAAACCGTTCAGCCAGTGCCTCTGCAACGACGACCGTTTCCTCGGTGGGCAACAGAAATTGGCTGCCGCGCATGAATTGCGCGTTGACGGCCTCGGCAACCGCCTTCGGCCCATAGCCGCAGGCCATGCTGGTATCCGCCAGGTTCATGTCGAGATAGCGATGGCCGTCGATATCCGTGAGGTAGGCTCCCTCGGCCTGACGGATGAAGAATGGCGCATGCGCATAAAGGATCGCCATCCAACTCATGGGCACGCCGGCTGGCATATGCCGTCTCGACTTCGCCAGCAGCTCCATACTGCGTGGCCGCTCTTGAATAAAGCGCTCATCCTCCCGCTGGCGAAGGTGAGCTATCTTCCTTCGGTCAATACGCATGGCAGATCACCTTTGGATTGCCCACGCATAGTCTTACAAACGTAGTTCCGCGGATGCTGTGTGGAGAGAGTCCTGGCCGGGTATTCTGGCGATATGGCTACCCCCGACAGCAGACCAGGCAAGCTGATATCCGTTTGTCCGGAGAGTGCCATTAGGCCCTTCGAGCGTGAAAGCTTCTAGCAGTCAACCTTTTAGCGTTCTCCTAGCGTCTTGTTCTGCGCTTGCTTCTTGTAGTTGCTACTCGTCGTCATCCTACTCTGCCGCCGAGGGTGAGTTACTGAGCATATCGAGTGTCGGTCTTACTGAGGCAATCCAGCGAGACGCAAACTCTCGATGCGCACATCGACGTCCGGCATGCAAAAGTCTCGTTTCCGGACCTTGGCGATGGTCATATCCGGCCTGAGGGCGAGCAAGGCTCCCACCTGAGCGCGGGCTTCCTCGAGCCGGCCCAGCTGGACAAGCGCGATGGCGCGCAGCTTGAAGATGTCAGCATGCGGCGGGCCGTACTGGTCGTACTCTTTCAAGGCCTCCTTATAGCGACCCAACGTCGCCAGCGTGACACCGGCCGCCCAGTGATACCAGCGTGGATTGGTCGGATTGCGGTCCATGGCCATTTGCAGGCTGCGCAAGCTCGTTTCGGGATCGCCTAGCGCCGCCTCAATATAGCTCGCGACTACAAGAACATCGGCATCGTTCGGGTTGAGGGCGAGCGCCTTCCGGATATGCTGGCGTGCGCGGTCCGGCTGACCTGCCCAAAATGCCGCTTCGCCCAGCGCCCAGTGACTGATATTATCCAGAGGATCAAGTTCCACCGCCCGCTCTGCGCTGGCCAACGCTTGTGCCTGCCAGTCGGCGAGGTCTCCTATCTCCATTAGCGACATGCCAATAGTGTAGGAATTTGCCTTATAGGCATGGGCTCGCGCATATCCGGGCTCGATTTCTATGGCACGCTCGCAATGTTCGCGTCCAAGCTCCAGATCGGCGATGCCGCGGGGCGTATCGATCAGCGTCCTGGCTTGCAGGTAGTGATCATAGGCGCGCATGTCCTCCGGCGCTCGCCGCTTGGCGGAGAGCTGGTCTGCAGCCTGTAGGCGCGGTGCAATATTGACGACGATTTGCCGCGTGACCTCGTCCTGCACGTCGAATATGTCGGCCAGCTCCCGGTCGTAGCGCTCCGCCCATACATGGTTGCCGGCTTCGGCATCGATCAGTTGGGCGGTCACGCGAATCCGGTTCCCGGCCCGACGCACGCTGCCTTCGACGATATAACGCACGCCAAGCTGTCGACCCACATTTCGCACGTCGGTGGCGCTACCCTTGAATGCGAACGACGAATTTCGAGCGATCACGAACAGGGATCGGAAACGCGAAAGCTCCGTGATGACGTCCTCGGTGATACCGTCGGAGAAATACTCCTGCCCCGGATCGCCCGACATGTTGACAAAAGGCAGCACGGCAATCGAAGCGTCATGATGCGGTCGGCTGCTGGCATGCGAGTGGGTGGTGGCTGCCTTCACACCTTCAAGCCTCACGCGATGGACACGGAGCGGGCGGTCAATGTTCTTGAGCCGATGCTCGCCACGATCCTCGAAATCGACCTCGGTCCGCCCACGAATGTGCTCGACAACTGTGCCCGACACATAGATCGACCCCGGCGCGGCCAACTCCTGCAGGCGCGCGGCGATATTCACGCCATCGCCATAGAGGTCATCGCCCTCGATGATGACATCGCCGAGATTGATGCCAATGCGAAATGCGATCGGTTGGGCATCCGCGGCATTTGGTTCCAGGTCGCGCTGAATGGCGACTGCGCACTTGACGGCATCGACGACACTCGCGAACTCGACCAACGCGCCGTCGCCCATCAACTTGACGACGCGGCCGCGGTATTCGGCGATCCTGGGATCCAGGATATCACGACGGCAGGCCTTGAGCCGCTCGAGTGTGCCGGCTTCGTCGTGTTCCATTAGCCTCGCGTACCCCACCACATCAGCGGCGAGGATGGCGGTAAGCCGGCGTTGGACGCGTTCTTCGGCCAAGTTTCAACAGCTCTCAGCAGGCTTGTGAGATTGTATCGGGACCCTGCTGCGGCGTCTATCGAGCTGAACTTCCGGTTGGGGGCAAACTCGGCCTTAGCGTAGCCGCGGCGGCTATGGGCGCCGGCTCCCTGCCATCAATCGGCACGGAGCATGGACGCTGATCGGCGCGCTAAGTGCTCGTCCTGACGATAACGTAGGGTCACGAGGGCGCACCGGAGAACGCTGAGATAACACTCGCTGCGGCGAGGACATTGATGCGATTACCATCGCATCGCTCGAGAGAGCGCATCAGGCTGCGCCCGACAGCCGACCAATCCAGCTGATACCGGTTCTTCCGAGAAGTGCCATTGGCAGGCGAGAACGCCGGCCTAAACTCGAGAATGTTGTCGGTCATTCGCCCCTCGTCGGGTGACTGAAGTGCCTCGCAAATGAGCTTTATTCACTGTCCCGACCGGGATCCAGATCGCCGGGCGCAGCTACAGCGACACGGCTATTTTGCGCGCCGGCACGGCGTTCGAAAGCGCGGTCGGCGGCTGGTATGGCAAGCCGGCCACGCGTCCCGGCCCCTGATCCCATCGGGGTGGTAACAATTAGGATATTTTCAGGATTTTTGACCGAACAGCACGCGCCGGCAGTGGACTTGTGAATTTTTCCCGCTACCATTGAGACAAACCAGCGGTCGCACAGCGCTGGTCTACGCGACTTAGGATTGTGCCCGGCCGCGAGAGGGCGCCGCTTTGGCGGCACGGTCCGGGGGGAGAGGGGAATGACGTCACCGTATGTGTCGGGCGACATCGGTAACTATGGGCTGTCCGGCAACGCAAGTATCAATCCGCTTCTCGTCTGGGGATACAAGTGGGGGAATACGTCCGTCGGGACCCCGGTTTCTCTCACCTACAGCTTTCCCAATTACGGCGCGACGTGGCTGAACAATTACTGGGATGGCGAGCCGTTCAACGGCTTTCAACCCTTCACCGGCCCGCAACAGCAGGCGGCGCGTCAAGCGCTTTCCCTCTGGTCCGAAGTTGCGAACGTCACCTTTACGGAAGTGTCCGACACGGCAAGCGATGTCGGCGACTTGCGTTTCGGCAACAGCGCTGCCGTCACGAACTCATCGTCAGCCGCGTGGGCGTACCTGCCATTCGACGATCAATATGAATGGCCGGAAAGCGGCGACGTCTGGTTCGACGTCAAGTACCCGCCGAACCTGGAACTGAGTCCGGGCCAGTTCGGCTTCTCCACCATGGTTCATGAGATCGGCCACGCATTGGGGCTCGACCATCCTTTCGCCGATGAAGCCGGCGAACTCGCAGTGCCGGCGGCGCAGAACAATCAGCGCTACACGATCATGGCGTACAACACCTATAGCGGGGCGACCATCGAGGCTTACGGCCCGATGCTATACGACATCCTGGCCATCCAGTACCTCTACGGCGCCAACCTGACGACGCGTGCCGGCGACGATGTCTACACCTTCAGTTCATCCAAGGAATATCTGGAATGCATCTGGGACGCCGGCGGTCACGATACGATCGACCTGTCGAATCAGACTCGCAACCAGATCATCGACCTTCGCGCGAGCCAGTTCAGCTCCATTGGAATCAGAAATGATGGCGTCACAGCCGTTGGCAATGTCAGCATCGCCTTCAATGTGACGATCGAGGACGCCGTTGGCGGCAGCGGCAGAGACAAGATCACCGGCAACGGCGTTGCCAACAAGCTGTGGGGCGGCTCGGGCAACGACACGCTGGACGGTGGAGACGGTGCCGACGTCCTGGATGGTCAGGGCAACATCGATACCCTGATGGGCGGGAAAGGTGGCGACACCTACATCGTCGACAGCGTTTCGGACATCGTCAGCGAGACCATCACCAATGCGCTGGGTGGCGGCATCGATACGATCATCGCTTCTGCCAGCTACAGCGTCGCCAGCCTCGGCAATGTCGAGAACCTCGCGCTGGCCAACGGCGCCGGCAACATCAACGCCACCGGCAATGCCGCTGCCAACACCTTGACCGGCAACCAAGGCGGCAACGTTCTGAATGGCGGCGGCGGCGCCGATCTGCTGTTCGGCGGTGCCGGCAACGATGTCTATGTCATCGACAATGCCGGTGACGTCGTCAACGAGCAGGGAAACACCGACAGCCACGATGAGTTGCGCAGCGCGACGATCCGGTTCACGTCGATGGTCGCGGATATCGAGGACTATTCCTATACCGGCGCGCTGGCCTGGACCTTCACCGGAAACGGCATCGCCAACAGGCTCTCCGGCGGCGGCGTCAACGACTCTCTGAATGGCGCGGACGGCAACGATACCCTCTCCGGCAACAACGGCAACGATACGCTGACCGGCGGCAGCGGCCTTGACTGGCTGGACGGCGGAGTCGGCACCGACAAGATGCGGGGCGGATCCGGCAACGACACCTACGTGATCAGCGCCGCAACCGATGTCATCGATGAGGAAGGGAACACCGATACCAGCGACACGGTTCGCGCCAGCTTTTCGATAGCCCTCGCCACGCTGGCGAGCGGTGCGATTGAAAACGCGACCTTGCTGGGCCTTGCCGCGATCAACGCGACCGGCACCGGTGGTGCCAATACCCTCACCGGCAATGACGGCGCCAACGTCCTGGACGGCGGCGGCGGGGCCGACACCCTGACCGGCGGCAAGGGCAACGACACCTATGTCGTCGACAATGCCGGTGATGTGGTGACCGAGTCCGACGCGACTGGCGGCATCGACTTGGTGCGGAGCGCGATCAGCTATCAACTTACCAGCAATGTCGAGAAACTCACGCTCACCGGCAAGAGCAGCATCAACGCGACAGGCAACGGCCTCGCGAATGTGCTCACCGGAAATGACGGGGCGAACACCCTTAATGGCGGCGGCGGCGCCGATACGCTGGTTGGCGGGAAAGGCGGCGACACCTACATCGTCGACAACGCTTCGGACATCATCAGCGAAACCATCAGCAACGCGCTGGGCGGCGGCATCGATACGGTCATCGCTTCTGCCAGTTACAGCATCGCCGGCTTTGCCAATGTGGAGAACCTTATACTGGCCGGCGGCGCCGGCAACATCAACGCCACAGGCAATGCCGCCGCCAACACCCTGACGGGCAACCAAAACAACAACGTTTTGAATGGCGGCGGCGGCGCCGATCTGCTGTTCGGCGGTGCCGGCAACGACGTCTACGTCATCGACAATGCCGGCGACGTCGTCAACGAGCAGGGAAATGCCGACAGCCACGATGAGTTGCGCAGCGCGACGATCCGGTTCACGTCGATGGTCGCGGGTATCGAGGACTATTCCTATACCGGGGCGCTGGCCTGGACCTTCACCGGAAACGGCATCGCCAACAGGCTCTCCGGCGGCAGCGTTAATGACTCGCTGAATGGCGTGGACGGCGACGATACCCTCTCCGGCAACAACGGCAACGATACGCTGATTGGCGGCAGCGGCCTTGACTGGCTGGATGGCGGGGTTGGCACCGACAAGATGAAAGGCGGGTCCGGCAACGACACCTACGTGATCAGCGCCGCGACCGATGTCATCGATGAGGAAGGGAACACCGATACCGGCGACACGGTTCGCGCCAGCTTCTCGATAACCCTCGCCACGTTGGCGAGCGGTGCGATCGAAAACGCGACCTTGCTGGGCGCTGCCGCGATCAACGCGACCGGCACCGGTGGCGCCAATACCCTCACCGGCAATGACGGCGCCAACGTCCTGGACGGCGGCGGCGGAGCCGACACCCTGACCGGCGGCAAGGGCAACGACACTTATGTGGTTGACAACGCGGGCGACCAGATCATCGAGACTGCCGATGGCGGCGTCGACGTGGTCACGAGCTCAACGGTCTCGGTCAATCTCGGGTCATTCGCCAATGTCGAGAATCTCACCCTCACCGGCAAGAGCAACATCAACGGCACGGGCAACGGCCTTGCCAACATCCTGACCGGCAACGACGGTGCCAACACCCTCAGCGGCGGCGGCGGGGCCGACACGCTGATCGGCGGCAAGGGCGATGACACCTATCTTGTTGATGGTGTCGACGATGTGATCGGCGAAACCATCAGCAACGCGCTGGGCGGTGGCGTCGATACGGTCATCGCTTCTGCCAGTTACAGCATCGCCGGCTTTGCCAATGTCGAGAACCTTATACTGGCCGGCGGCGCCGGCAACATCAACGCCACCGGCAATGCCGCCGCCAACGCCCTGACGGGCAATGAAGGCAACAACATTTTGAATGGCGGCGGCGGCGCCGATCTGCTGTTCGGCGGTGCCGGCAACGACGTCTATGTCATCGACAACGCCGGCGACGTCGCCGATGAACAAAGCAACACCGACACCAATGACGAGCTCCGGAGCGGTGGTGTCGTGCTGGGGGCGGTCGCCGGGATCGAACATTACACCTACAGCGGAGCTGCAGCCTGGAATTTCACCGGCACGTCCGCCGATAACAAGGTGAGCGGTGGGACGGGCAACGATACCCTGAATGGCGCGGACGGCAACGATACGCTATCCGGCAACGGCGGGAACGATACGCTGATCGGCAATATCGGCGATGACTGGCTGGATGGTGGCGCCGGCAACGACGCGATGAAGGGCGGTGCCGGCAACGACACCTATGTGGTCAATGACGCCGGCGACACGATCGATGAACAGGGCAACGCCGACTCCGCGGACGTGGTGCGCGCGACCGTCTCCGTGAATCTGGCAAGCTTCAGCGGCGGCGCGATCGAGCAGGCGATCTTGCTGGGTGCCAATGCCATAAACGCAACCGGCAACAGTGTCGTCAATATCCTGACGGGCAATGAGGCGGCCAATATCCTGGATGGGGCCGGTGGCGCAGACGTCCTCACCGGCGGCAAGGGCAACGACACCTATGTAGTTAACGACGCGGGCGATCAGGTCATCGAGGCTGCCGATGGCGGAGTCGACGTCGTCACGAGCTCAACGGTCTCCGTCAATATCGCGCCATTTGCCAATGTCGAGAATCTCACGCTCACCGGCAAGAGCAACATCAACGGCACGGGCAACGGCCTTGCGAACATCCTGACCGGCAACGACGGTGCCAACACCCTCAACGGCGGCGGCGGGGCCGACACGCTGATCGGCGGCAAGGGCGATGACACCTATCTTGTTGATGGCGTCGACGATGTGATCAGCGAGACTTCCGCCAACGGTTCGCAAGGCGGGATCGACACAGTCATCACCAATTTCACATACAGCATCTCGGCGTTCGCAAACGTCGACAATATCAAATTGACCGGCGGCGCACAGGCCAATGCCACCGGCAATGCCGCCAACAATACCTTGACCGGCAATGGCGGCGACAATGTGCTCGATGGCGCTGCGGGCGCGGACACGCTGAAGGGTGGCGCCGGCAATGACGTTTATGTCATTGACACCGCGAGCGACGTCATCGACGAGGAAACCAACACCGACACCGGCGATGAAGTGCGGGCGAGCTTCCTGCTGACTGGGGCACGCGCAGGCATTGAGAACTACACCTACACGGGATTTCTGGCTTGGACCTTTACCGGAAACGGGTTGGACAACATCATCACCGGTGGTATCGGCTTCGATACGCTTAACGGCGGCGGAGGGTCGGACACGCTGAGAGGCGGCGCCGGGATCGACGTCTACCTCATCGACAGTGCCGATGACGTTATCGATGAGCAGGGCAATGCCGATTGGGGAGACGAGGTTCGGGCCAGCTTCCTGCTTGCCTCGGCAATCCTTGGCATCGAAAATTACACCTACACGGGAAGCGGCGCCTGGAGCTTCAGCGGAGACAGCTCGAACAATTGGATCACCGGCGGTAGCGGGAGCGACACGCTGACTGGGGGCGCCGGTGACGATTTCCTCGACGGAGGCGCCGGCATCGACGTGCTGAGGGGTGGTTCCGGCAACGACACCTATCTGATCGACAATGCCGCCGACACGATCGACGAAGAAGGCAATGCTGACAGTTTCGATGTGGTGCGTGCCACCGTTTCGGTGGACCTGGCGACACTCGGTGGCGGCGCGATCGAGCATGCCGTTCTGCTCGGGCAAGATGCGCTGGATGCGACCGGCAATGGCATGAACAACGCCCTGACCGGCAATGACGGCGAGAACATCCTCGACGGAGGCGGTGGCAACGACGTTCTGACTGGCGGAAAAGGGGACGACACTTACGTTCTGGACAACGTCGGTGACATCATTCAGGAGACTCTCACCAACGTGGAGGGCGGCGGTATCGATACCGTCTCGATCAACTTCGACTGGTACGGCGGTTATACCTTGAACATCGACAACATCACGATTGTCGGCAGCGTGGGATGTCGGGCGGTAGGCAACGCCAGCAATAACGTCATCACGGGCGGCTCTGGCAACGATACGCTGGAGGGGCTTGATGGAGCGGATACGCTTATCGGCGGTGCTGAAAGGGATTTCCTCTACGGACAAGGCGGCGACGATCTGCTTATCGGTGGCCTAGGTGACGACTACATAGACGCCTATCTGGGTCGCGATACTGTTGACTACAATCACTTGAATGAAGCAGGGGATCATATTTACGATTTCTCGATTGGAGCTGGCGGCGATGTTCTCGATCTGCATGATGTGCTGGTAGATATTGGATACTCGGGATCAGATCCGTTTGCGGATGGCTATCTCTCGTTCAAGTATGATGGAACCTTTCATACGACGGTTCTGGTTGATGCGGATGGAGCTGGTGCCGGAGCTGCAACGACGCTGACGACGATAGTTTTCGCGAACCTAAACCAGTCCAACACCGACAACTACATCATTTAGGCGACCGGACGAATCTTCACTTCGCGATTACCGAAGGAGAGTGCATCGTGGGTTTTGTCAGAAAGCTTGCCAAGCTTGTTCCTCAAGCAACCCACATCGCCGCCGCAACCTAACTCTCAGCTATCGTCACCTCGCTGCACGGAAAAATCCAGAATCTGCCAGAAGCAGACCTGCGACGAATGGCCCCTGCCTCGGCCAACCGATCCCGATGAGCATCGCCTAGCGCCAGACTTATGCCTTAGCGTCACGCCGCGTGAATTCTACGGCATTTTTCTTCACGAAGTCGTGCATGCTCGTCGGCGTCTTGCCGGTGAGCTTCACCAGGTCGTCCGTCATACGGTCGTACCGACCCTGCTCGTGGAGTTTGGCCATGACAGTCAGGTGGCTCAGGAGGTGTAGCGGCACCCCCGCTGCCTTGAGCCCATCGGCCCAGTCCGAGAGCGACACATTGCGATAGCGAATGGTCCTGCCGAGCGCCTCGGAGAAAGTGGCCGCATAATGGTCCAGATTCGCCGACTCGAATCCGGTCAGATTGTAAGCAGCTCCGATGTGCGGCGCCGGATTATCGAGAATCACGGAGACTGCGTGCGCCACGTCGACGGCCGAGATCGGAGACGTTTTACCGTTGCCAAGCGGCAATGCCAGCTCGTCCCTTTCCCTTATGCCGGCAGCGGCGAGACGCAGGAAGAAGCCTTCGAGGAAAACCGTCGGACGAACCGTGACGACCGGCAGACTCGACCACTCTAGTGCTTGTTCCGACAGCCAGTGCAGCTTGTGCTGCGGGCTGTCGGTGGTCTCCATGATGCTCATTTGTGCGACCGTCATCTGCGACATGTTCACGAAGGCCTCAACGCCGTAGTGGCGCGCAACTGCCGCGGTGTTGACGGTCGCTTCCAGATAGGCTGGCGAGACCGACATTCCGAAGTAGATGCGCGCGCAACCTTCGATCGCTCGGTGCATCGACGTAAGATCGGTCAGGTCACCCTTCACGACCTCGGCGCCCAGCCGCCGCAGAGCGTCAGATCGCTCATCATCTCGCCGAACCAAGGCTCGCACCTTATGCCCTTTGGAGAGCAGCATGGCTGTGAGGTTGCGGCCAATGGCCCCGAGATCACCGGCTGCGCCGGTCACGAGTATTCGTCGGTCATGTGCAGATTTCATCGTCATCTCAAATCACCCTGTAGCGGCGTTCAAAGAGTTGCGGACGGATCGCGGGCACGCGGCAGTGGCTGTGGCCAGGGAACGTCGTGACGAAGGTCGCCCCTGCGGCGTCGCGAGGGCATCATTGCCCAAGCCGGTGACCTGAACTCGTAAAGCGTTGTTAAACGTAGTTCCTGGCCATTGCGAAGGAAAGTCCGGATCCGCAGTTCTTCGTTGATGCGCTGACCAAGCAGGGAATCTGGTTCGGCAGTTTCGAGCAGAAGCGATCACAAGGAGATATGACATGTTCAAGGCTCGCGGATATGCCGCTCGTGACGCCCAGTCGCCGTTGGTTCCCTTTAGCTTCGACCGACGCGATCCTGGCCCGCACGATGTGCAGATCGAAATTCTCTATTGCGGGATCTGCCATTCGGACTTGCATCAGGCGCGAAACCACTGGAGGAACTCACTATATCCGATGGTGCCTGGGCACGAGATCGTGGGGCGGGTCGCCAAGGTCGGCTCGCACGTGAAGAAGCTCAAGTCTGGCGATTCTGCCGGTGTCGGTTGCATGGTCGATTCCTGCCGTGTGTGCTCGGCGTGCAATGAGAATCTCGAGCAGTACTGCGAGGACGGCGGACCCACCTGGACTTACAATTCGAAGGAGCGCCGCAGCGACATGTTGGCTTTTGGCGGGTATTCCGACCTGATAGTCGTCGACGAACGGTTTGTCGTAAAGATTTCAGAGGGCCTTGATTTGAAGGCCGTAGCGCCGCTCCTCTGTGCCGGGATCACGACCTATTCGCCCTTGCGGCATTGGAAGGTCGGGGTGGGACAGAAGGTTGGCGTGGTCGGCCTGGGTGGCCTCGGCCATATGGGCATCAAGTTCGCGAAGGCGCTCGGCGCCCGCGTCGTGATGATCACTACCTCTCCAGAGAAGGGTAAAGATGCGACCCGTCTCGGCGCGGACCAGGTGTTGGTGTCGCACGATGATGCGGCGATGGCGGCGCATCGTGGGAGCTTCGATTTCTTGCTCAATACCATTCCTGTTCCGCACGACATCAACCCGTATGTCACCTTGCTGAAGCGCGACCGGACGATGGCGCTGGTGGGCGTAGTGACGGAGTTGGATCATGTCGTCGGCGGAAACCTGATCTTCGGTCGCAAGAGCATCTCGGGTTCGGCAATCGGCGGGATGGCAGAGACCCAGGAGATGCTTGATTTCTGCGCCGAGCATCGCGTCGTTAGCGATGTAGAGATCGTGCCAATTCAATTCGTCAACGAAGCGTTCGAGAGGCTTCTGAAGAACGACGTCAAATACCGTTTCGTCATCGACATGGCGTCCATTGGCAAGGAAACGGACTGGCAGATGCCGATCGCTGAAAATCAGCAGGGATCAGCCAGGGTCACCGCGCCGGTTTGCTCGCGGGAGAAACGACAGCTCCTCACCTCGCGGCGCCAGGTGCGACCCTGATGCTCGCCGCTCGCCGGACGATGCGAACAGCGCTCACTTGAACTCCGCAAGAATGCTCAATTAACCCCTCATGGGAACACATGTTATGACGGCAACGAAAGCGACCGGTCCCCTCGCGGTTCTTGAAGCCGCCTTCAAGATTATTCCGGGGAAAGAAACCGCTTTTCTGGCCTATCAGGCCTCGGTGGTGCCGCTGGCCGCGGCACAGCCGGGTTTTCGGGCTGCCTACAGCGGCCCGGTTTGGGACACGACATGGGTATACTTCGGAGCGCGCTTTGACAGTGAGGAGCAAATGAATGCATGGCACGGTGAACCCGAGCATCGGGTGATTCAGAAGTCGGCCCCGAACTGGTGGACATCCCTGTATCTCAGAAAGTGGCGCCTCCCGATGCCGGGTGAAGTTCTCGGCGATCGCCTGATGTCGGAAACCAGCATCCTCGTCGACACCGCTCTCGACGACACACAGATACAATCGGTGCGGCAGGCGCTGGCAGAGCTGGGTGCCGCCGGAGCGCAACCGTTTGAAACCCTGACCGGAGAATTCGAGGAGCACCCCTTCCAGTTTTCCGGTCCCCTCCTAGTTGCGCCGGCTGCCGATAAAGTGCCGTATTTGCTGACTACGCACTGGTCTTCCGCGGATCATTTCAACGGGTGGACATCCTCCAGTTCGCATCGTGCATTGCAAAGCCTGGGCAACGTGTCGAGCGAGCTCTTCGTGCCGCTCGTCGAGACGCGGCCGCGCGAGCACCTGCGGGACGACAGGCTGCAGCGGGACTGGGTATGGCCGCTTGAAGATCGTCGCTAGGCGCTGGCGGTACAAGCCTGCTGATCGTCTTCGCTCTCATCCGAGCAATCGCACGCCTCATCTAACCGGGGATCGCCGCATTGGCCTTCCCGGCAGCGTCGGTCATTGCATCCTTGGCTGATCTCGTTCCAGAAACCACCTCGTTCACACCGATCATGAACGCATCGAGAATGACGCTAGACTGCGCATGGAAGATCACTGCCTTGGTGAGGTCGACGTTGCCATATTGCAGGTTGGTCAGTGCCGCCTCCGCCGCCTGCGGTCCGAAGGCGTGCTTGAAGCCCTCGCTCGACCAGGCGGATATGCGGGTTGTCGCCAGGCCCGCGGCGCCGGTCTGCAGCGACGTCGGCTTGCTTGTTGCCCACAACATGAAGAGGAAGGCAGCCTTCTTGTTCTGTGACTTGGCATTGATGGACGCTTGCCAATGCGACATGTAAGGAACAGGCGCCCTCCCGACGACATGTGGAAACGCCGCAAAGGCGGCCTCAGCGGTGACGCGGCTTTTCGCCGGATTGGAGATGTCCGTCGCGAAGTTGCTGCTGTCGATCGCCATTGCAGCCTTGCCTTGAATGAAATCGTTCAGAACCCGATACCAATCGTAGTTGCCGCTGTCGGACGGGCCGGCTTCGCGGAGCAGCCGCCCGTACATCTCAATGGCTGCAATGGCCTCGGGGCTGTCGAAGGCTGCCCGCTTGTCCTTGACCATGGTACCGCCATAGGAGAACACGAAGCCCATGGGCGGCGCGGAAGAATCACCCGTGGCCCCGGACCGCATGGCAATTCCTGCCATATCGTTCGTCTTTGCCGCCTTGGCGGTGGCAAGCAGCTCGTCGAAAGTCTGAGGTACCGGCAGATCCTTGGCAGCCAGCGCGCGGCTGTTGAGGAACAACGTCATAGCCTCCGATGTGATCGGGAATGCGTAGCGGTCCCCGTCCGACCACAAGGGATAGGCTAGCGCCGTCTTGAGGAGGTCGCCCTCGTCATACCAGGCGGGATCGGTCAGCGATCGGTCGGCGTAGTAGGCGCTGAGTGGCTCGAGCCATCCTGCCGCTATACCAAGGCCGTAGCCATAAAACATGAAGACGTCTGGGGTCGGGCTGCCGCGCGCCAGTTTGATCTGCAGCGCCCCCAAAAACTCCGTCTCCAAACGAAAATCCGTAACGACTTTGATTCCAGTCAGTTCGGTGAACTGCGGCAGGAGCGGACCGATCGCTTTCGACCAGGGATGGATCGCGCCGGCAAGTTGGATCGTCTGGCCGGAGAACTGCTTCCAGTCGATCGCAGCAGTTGCATACATCGCGGAATAGTCGTCGGCGGCGCTCCATCGCGGCAGCATGCCTGACAAGGCTGCTGCAGTTCCGCCCAGTCCTTTCAGAACGCTGCGTCGGCCCGGCATCCGACCGGTCCGCCTGCTCTGCTCTCTAGTCATACTTTCCTCCTGGCTCTGCCTGATGCAGATCCGCCTGTGCCGGGAGCGACAAATGAGTTCTGATAATCACTCTTGCTAAAGTAAGAATCCACCAAAGAACATTCACCCGTGCAAGAATCTGGGTCGCGCCGAACGCGCTCGCGGCCGGCCATGTGGACCACCGACGCAGGCGGACAGCACCATGTCACTCTCCGGTTCGCGCCCCGCGCGATGGTTCGTGCGTCCGGTACTTCTAGCAACGGCTGCGTTTCTGACGCTGCTCGCCGCAACCGGAGCCCTCGGGCTCCGATCGTGGAACGAGCAGGAAGCGGCAAGCCAGGGGGTCGAGCGCAGCAGCCAGGTCGTCGAAGCGCTCGATCGGTTGCGCGCCCATATCGCCAGCCTGGGGAATGATCGACGCAGCTATCTGCTGACGCGTGACCCGACCTATCTCGAACGCTACGATGTCAGTGAGGACAGTGTGCGCGCCGAGATCGCAGCGCTACACACGCTGGTTGCGGATGATCCGCTGCAAAGCCTTCGCGCAGGGCACCTGGCGCTCATCGCCAATGCAAAACTGCCGCCGATGGATGAGATCCTGAAGACCGAGAGCACGTTCGGCCTGGAAGCGGCACTTGCAAGGCTCGGGGGTGTCGATGAGATCGAGCTGCAAATCGATCAGATGCTGGACGTCGAGCGCTTGCTGCTCGCGCGCCTCCAGGCGCGCGTCGACGCCCTTCAGCAGAGCACAATCTGGCTCATCGTCGCAGCAGTCGTCACAGCCATCATCTTTGCCGTGATGGCGTTCGCCCGCTCGCAGATCGAAGCGGCCCGACGGCGCAAGGCAACCGAGGAGAACGCGCGCCTCTACAGCGACCTGGAGGTTCGCGAAGCCAAGATCCGGCGCCTGGTCGACTCGAACATCATCGGGATCATGATTCCGGAATTCGATGGCAAAGTCCTCGAAGCCAACGACGCCCTTCTGGCGATGCTGGGCTACAGCCGCGACGACCTCAGATCGGGTCGGATGCGATGGACGGATATGACTCCCCCGGAGTGGGCGGCCGTAAGCGACCGCGCGATGGAACAGATCAGAGTAAGCGGGAGCTGCGAGCCTTTCGAAAAGGAATACTTCCGGAAGGACGGCAGCAGGGTAGCGGTACTGATCGGCGCAGCGGCTCTCGACAACGGTCCGGGCGACTCCGTCGCCTTCGTGGTCGACTTGACCGAGCGCAAGCAGGCGGAAGGACGTCAAAAGGCGCTCATGGGCGAGCGCAACCGCGCAGAATATCTGGCCGGTCACGTTTTCGAGCGGTCGCCCGATGGCGTCTGCATCGTCGGCAGGGACTATCGGTATCAGCGGGTCAACCCGACATACCAGCGACAATGCGGAATGGGCGGCGAGAAGATCGTCGGGATGCACATCGCCGATATCGTGGGGGCCGAGGCTTTCGCACACTCGATCAAGTCGCGCCTGGACAGGTGTTTCGCCGGAGAGGAAAGCAGCTATGCCGATTGGTTCACTTTCACGTCGGGGCGGCGCTATATGGCTGTCACTCACTCGCCGCTGCAGCCGGACACCGAGCAGGTCGAGGCCGCGCTCGTGATCAGTCGCGACCTCACCGAGCACGTGCTCGCCTCCGAGGCATTGCGCGAGACGCAGATGCAGCTTGAGCACGTCAATCGCGTCACCACCATGGGACAGCTGACGGCTTCAATCGCCCACGAGGTGAATCAGCCGATCGCCGCGACAGTGACCAACGCCGGCGCGGCTTTGAGCTGGCTCGGCAGCGAGCAGCCAAACCTGGAGGAGGCTCGAGCGGCTCTCAACCGCATCGTCAAGAACGGCATACGCGCGGGGGACGTCGTCGGCCGGATTCGCGCGCTCATCAAGAATCTGCCCCCGCAGAAAGATCAGCTGAACATCAACGAAGCTATCCTCGAAGTCGTCGACTTGACGCGCGCCGAACTGTCAAGGAACGGCGTGTCGCTACAAACAGACCTCGCAAAGGATCTGCCCCCTATTCATGGAGATCGAATTCAACTGCAACAGGTGATTCTCAACCTGGTCATCAATGCCGTCCAAGCGATGAGTGACCTAGGCCTGGACTCGCGCGAGATGCAGATCGGGACTACGACAGATGCGCGGGGTGACGTACTCGTCATGGTGCGAGATTCCGGTCCCGGACTGAAACCGGAGAGCATTGATCACCTCTTTGAAGCATTCTACACGACCAAGGCGGGCGGGATGGGCATGGGCTTGTCGATCTGCCGTTCGATCGTCGAGGCGCACGGCGGGCGGATCCGGGCGACGGCGGCCCTCCCCAAGGGCGCGCTCTTCGAGGTCACTCTGACGCCGGTTCGACGGAATGAGCCGTCATCGAGCGGCGAGGCTTTCTGAAGATGCGTGTCGGCTGCTTGGATCAAGCGGCGCGCAACGCCAGTCGTATAGCCGACAGGAGAGCTTCAGGTCTAATGGGCTTAGTCAAGAAGTCGACGGCTCCGGTTTTCATTGCACGAACGGTCATTAAGATATCACCGTGACCGCTGATAAATATGATCGGCAACCGGATGTTTCGGCGTGCCAATACCTCTTGAAACTCCAATCCATTCTGCCCCGGCAGCAATACATCAAGTATAAGGCATCCGCAGCGTGACGATGCATGCTTCTCCAGGTACTCGTTTCCCGATGCGAACAGTTCGACGCCCATCCCTGAGGATCGCAGCAGACTTGCTATGGCATCCCGGACGTCTTCGTCGTCATCAATGACCCCGACGGTCGGGAGACCTCTAGTGGTGTCCGGAATTGTTGAGGGTCTAGCTGCCGTCCTGGCAAGTGCGATTGCAGCATCGATTACATCCTTATCAAGGAAAATATAACCGCGCCCGGGAATATTCTTAATCAAATAGCCGTAATCACCTAACATTCTTCGCAAGGTTGCGATCTGAACCCGCAAATTGCTTTCACTAATGAACACTGATGGCCAAACTCGATTGAATATCTCCTTCTTGGTAACGATTCTTCCGCGAGAACTGATGAGCAGCATCAACAGATCAAACGCGCGGCCGCCCAGTTCAGTGATTCGCCCATCGATATGCAGTTCTCTGGTATGGGGCAGCAGTACGAATGGGCCACTCTTGATGGCGTGGTCGTCGGATCGTTGTGCTGGGGCAATGGGAGACATCTTGGATTACCTCCTTGCTCCCACACAGTGGCGGGTACAGTGAGGGATCTTCAATTGTATGAACGTTTGGTTGTCACTGGCTTAAGGGACTAGATACACTAGACCTTAGTAGAGGCCGATCCCTACGTATTGCGATGAAGCTGCAACATGTCGGCCATTCGGACTAATTCTACCAGCGACTTTGCGTTCATTTTCCGCATGACTTGTCCACGGTGCAATTTTACGGTCGCTTCGCTTATTCCAAACTCCGAGGCGATGACTCTGTTGGCTTCGCCTGCAACCACTAAAGACATGACCTCGCGCTCACGCGCGGTCAGGTTCTCATAGATGGACCTCAGTTGAGCTATCGCGCTTTCCCTCTTTCGGCGGGCAATATCTCGGTTGATTGCCTGCTGGATCGCGTCGAGCAAGTCCTGATGACGGACTGGTTTGGTTAGAAACTCGATGGCGCCTGCTTTCATGGCGCGCACGGATATAGGAACATCAGCGTGACCGCTAATGAAGATAACGGGCACCTGTATACCCGCCTTGACCAGCTCCGCATGAAAGTCGAGCCCACTTTGTCCCGGGAGTCTTATATCGAGGACCAGGCATTCTGGACCTGTCGGTTGTGGCCTTTCGAAGTAATGCTTGGTAGAGCTAAGTAACTCGACCCGAAGACCCACTGAGCGCAAGAGGCCGTCAAGCGCCTCTCGGACATCAGCGTCGTCATCGATGACAACGACTGTTGGCTGAGGCTCGTCGCCGACCTTTGGCATCAGCGTTCTCTTTCGCAAATGTCGGAGACCAGGAAGATCACGAGGCCGATGTTGATATCTGACATCCTTCCTTCTCCCTCCATGCCCCGATTCCGACTTGGCGGAGCAGATCATCGCGCTTAACGACGATGTCCGCAACGGGTTAGCGAGCGGCTTGACTGCGAGCCCCTTCCCCGTAGCGGCATTTGATGGACTCGAAGTTCCCGGGCCGACTGAGAGGGCCTCAACCACCGCCAGCACCCATCGTTCGCAGACCGGATGCCATGGAACTCAAACGCACCGGTGGGACCCCGACAGCACCGAAGGCGCGATCGATCTGGTCTATGATCTTCCCAATTGCCATGTCGAGTATCTACGGGTTGAAAGGATGGCGAGGTTCGGGTGCGTCGCGTCGTGTGCGCGGTGGACTGCGACATCGTCGTCAACCCCGACACGGTCCAAGCGCAGATCCAAAGCGGGATCATCTTCGGATTGACGGCAGCGCTCTATGGCGAGATCACGCTCAAGGACGGTCGTGTCGAGCAATCCAACTTCGATACGTGCCGGATCTTGCGCATGAACGAGGCGCCGGCCATCGAAGTCCATGTCGTCCAAAGCTTGGATCCGCCGAGCGGAATGGGTGAGACAGGGACGTCGGCCATTGTGCCTGCGGTTGCCAACGCGATCTTTCCGGCAAGCGCCAGCGCAAGATGCCGGTCGATGCCACCGCACTCAAGGAGCCGGTGTGAGCCGAGCCGCATCTCCTCCATCCATAGGGCACGACGTACGTCCACCATCCGATGCCAATTGTTGCAATTGCAGGGGTGAGACCTCATTCCTCCCGCTAGTTGCGCGGCCACGTCGCCACGCCAGTCCGACACTTGTGTCGGCAGGGTCGTGTGGTGGCCATGCTGCCTTGTCGCACATTCCTCGCCCGCGCAAGTTCGCGGCGGGCGGGATGTGCCGCGCGAAGCCTGCAGGGACGTGAGGCAATGGATCAACCTTAGTTGGAATAGCTTGATTCCTCATTTGAATCCCGACCCGTCGCCAGGCGTGCGACTGAACACAATGCTCAGTACGTCTTCATAATTCTTTTATCCATTCTTGGTACGACGGTAGGTCTTGCGACCTGCGTACGAGAGCACGCTTCAACTGCAAGGAGTTCGCAATGGGCCGCCTCATGTGCTGTATCGCCGTTTGTGTGACGGCAATTCTGCTCCAGTCGTCCGTCGAAGCGTCGGAGCTTTCATCAAAGGGGCTGGTTGCCAAGAAAGCCGCAATCATCGAACTGATGCACAGTAAGGCGCGGAAGGCACTGGTCACGGCCGCGCAGGACGCGCGTTATCATAACTATTTCGTGAGCCAGTCCGATCACGAACGCGCCAAGCTCAAGGGCGATATCGATACGATTTCATTGGAGGTACAGAGCCATTTTCACGTCGAGGAGATGTGCCTCATCGATCCCACCGGAACAGAGATTTCGCGCATCGTTGGAAACTCGATCGCCTACGATCTTGACACTGGCGAATCCGACAATGTGTTTTTCGCACCCGGCTTCCAGCTGAAAGCCCGTACCGTCTATATCTCGCCGATCTATATCTCCGGAGATGCCGATAAGTGGGTCGTGGCCTATGTAACGCCGATCATCGTTGAGGGCGAAACGAAAGCCATTCTTCACTACGAGCACGACCTCGCGACCTACCAGAATGCCGTCAACAAGGATCTTGTCAGCAACGATCGCTTCATTGTTGCGGTGCATCCGGACGGATGGGTGATCGCCGATAGCCGTAGGCCGATCGAGGTCGCGAAGAAGGGCAAGTCCGAAAACCCTGAAGATTATTTTGAGCGATTCTCCTGGGGCGGCATGAGTGCCGGCGAGTTGAAGACACGACTGGGTGAATCGCTCAGCAGTGTCATTGAAGTCGACGGGCAGGCTTATGACGTTGCCTATGCCATGGCAGAGCAATGGACCTTGTTCGTCGTTTCTCGACGCTAGCGCGCAAGCTCTCGGACGGACCGGCGCGCCATGCGACTTAAGATCCGAGCGAAGCTGATTGCGGTGCTTTGCCTCTGCGCATTGCTGCCGCTCGGGCTGGTGTCCGTCACCTCGGTCGTCAAGATGACGGACGCCACGGCGGATTTCGTCGCGACGGACCTTTCTCAATCCACTGGTACCGCCCTCAGGGATCTGCAGCGTTTCTTTTCCAACCGCGTGGTGGATCTCAAGACCTGGAGCGATCTGCGGGTGATGCAGGATGTTCTGATCGACGACCAGGAAGGTGAGATAGGTCGGGATCTCGCCAAGCTGCGGCAACAGTATCCATATTTCTCGGATCTGGCCGTGATCAATTCCGAGGGTGTCGTGGTGGCGTCCGCAGTACCCACCGAGATCGGAAAGGCTGTCAGCGGCGCCGGAGCCCGGGCGAGTCTGTCCGGGCGAAGCTACCAAAGTCATGTCGGCCCTGCCGATCTTTCGGGCAGCCTTGGCATCACATTCATTGAACCGATCCGGGCGAGCTATGATCCCGATACGGTCATTGGAGGTCTGATCGGCACGATCGACTGGAGCCAGGTGCGTCGCAGGCTGAGCGAGGTTGCGATCAACGGCAGCCGACAGGACGGCGACCATCTGCTTGTTCTTTTCGACCGCGAACGCAATGACGTTCTCTATCGCAGCGAGCACGCGGACGCAGGATTGGCCGAACTATTGCACGAGGAGGACGAGGAGGATGACCGTGGCATCGAAACGGTCGAGCTGGCCGGGCGCGACTTCCTGTTCGGGGAGGCGGTTTCCAGCGGCGATGGCCAGTTCGAGAATCCGCGGTGGGACCTCTATGCTGTGATCGCGCGCGATGTCGCTCTCGAGAACGTGAACAGCCTGGGGCGCCAGATGATCGCGGTCGGCATCATTGCCATCATCTGTGCGCTCGGGGTTGGCTGGCTAGGCGGGCTGCACCTTGTTAAGCCGATCGAGGCCCTGATCGCCACCATGAAGCGCCTTGCTGACGGCGATCATTCAGTCGTGGTTCCAGGCCGGGAGCGCACTGACGAGATAGGCGGGATGGCCGGCGCACTCGAAGTGTTCCGGCAAGCGGCTCAGCAGCGTGAACGGGAGCAGCAGGAACTCATTCAGGCCAAGATCACGGCTGACGCTGCCAGCAGGGCCAAGTCCGAGTTTCTGGCAACGATGACGCATGAGCTTCGCACGCCACTCAATGCGGTGATCGGTTTTTCGGAGCTGATTTCGAGGCAGGTCTATGGTCCGATTTCGGAGCGCCGTTATGTTGACTATGTGAACGACATCCATCGGAGCGGCAAGCATCTTCTCAGCATCATCAACGATGTGCTCGACCTATCGAAGGCCGAGTCTGGCCACATTGTGCTGGATGAGAGCAACACTGACCCGGTTGCCATCTGTGCCACCGTGATGCAACTGATGTCGAGCCAGGGCGAGGACTCGAAGGTCGAATTGCGCAATCTGGTGCGTGAGCTGCCATGGCTCTGCGTGGATGAGCGTAAGCTGAAGCAGATTCTTCTGAACCTTCTCGCGAACGCACTTAAATTCACGCCTGCCGGCGGGACGGTCACTCTCGGCGCGGTAGTCGAAGCGGAGGGCGACGTTGCCTTCTACGTCCAAGACAACGGTATCGGCATGGCGGATGATCAGATTCCGACCGCTTTGGCACCATTCGGGCAGGTCGAAACCGCGTTGAATCGCAAATATGCAGGCACTGGCCTCGGCCTCCCGCTCACCAGTCGCTTCGTACAGGCGCATGGCGGAACGCTCTTCATCGAAAGCGCGCTCGGCTTCGGAACCAAGGTCACGGCTCGGTTTCCGGCGGAGCGAGTCGTCACGGCGCCGCAGCCTGCGCCGGCTAAGCTGGCAACCGTACTCTGACACCTCGCGCCTGGCGCGGCCTTTCCTGAAAATAGCAACTGCCGGCTGGCACACGATCATCGGATCTGTTGACCGACCTGCTGCCGAGTGAATCTAACGGTCTCTTCAGTTGGAGTTTTGCACTGCCGAGAGAAATATCGGACTCGCGATCATTTGAGCGCACTGTGGTTTGCGCCGTGAGAAACCGCCAGGATCATTCTGCGAAAGCAGGCCAACGGTACCCGCTCACTCGTCTGGTGGATTAGACGGGCTCAGCCTCGGTAAGCAACCACTCTTTGAAGGCAACGATAGCAGGTTTGGCCCTGCATTGCTGCCTGTGGACAATGTAGTAGGCAAAGTCGCAAGGCAGCACCTCCCCAAACGGCCTGACCAACCGCCCCTCTGCCAGATCCTTCGCGACCAGCGTTGTCCTACCGAGCGCGACACCGTTGCCGGCGATTGCCGCCTGAATCACCGCGGCCGAGTCGTTGATTTGCAGGCCGTGTTCGCAATCGATGTCCGGAACGCCGGCGCTTCGCAACCAGGAATGCCAGGTGGGGAAGGCGCTTTCAAAGGACATCGACATGTCATGAATCAGCGGGTGATGCCTCAAGTCCGCGGCGGCCTTAAGTGGATACTTGCCCGTCAGCAAGGCGGGGCTGCAAACCGGAAAGAATTCGTCGCGCAGCAGGAATGTCGCGTCGAGACCAGGCCAGCGCCCTCCGCCATAGCGAATACCCACATCGATCCGGTCGGCGGTGAAATCGACTAGGCGGCCATTGGTGTCGATCCGTAGATCATAGTCGGGATGCCGGGCGCGAAACCGATCGACGCGCGCGAGCAGCCATTTGTCGGCAAACGCCGGCGGCACCGTTACGGCAATGGCGATGCGCGAGCGACCGGCCTTCAGCCACTCGACCGCCGCCGAAAGGAGATCGAAACCCGTCTGTAGATCGGGAAGAGCCATCCGCGCTGCGTCGGTCAGAACCAGTCGCGCAGTCCCGGCTTGCGAGCGGTGAAACAACTCAATGCCGAGCGCTTCCTCCAGCCCTCGCACCAACTGGCCAACTGCTGCCGGCGTGACGTTCAGCTCATCTGCGGCTGCGACAAAGCTTCGATGCCGTGCGGCGGCTTCGAAGGCGCGGAGCGCGTTCAGGTGATTGGGTGCTCTCATGCGATCAAGAACACTTTTTCTATCTTGGCGGCGCAGATCATCTCGGTTGGCGCCGCCAGGGTCGATGCACATATTATTCGTCACGGAACGCGCGATCCGAACTGCAAGCCACTTCCAAATCCAAGGAGAGAGACAATGAAGCTCGGCAACAAGATCGCGCTCATCACGGGCGGCACATCCGGCATCGGCCTGGCGGCTGCCAAGTTGTTTCGTGATGAAGGGGCCCACGTCATCGTGACCGGCACCAACCCGGCGGGTCTCGAGCGGGCAGCGCGCGAGCTCGGGACGGACGTGCCGGCGCTGAGAGCCGATTTGCGCGTCCCCGGTGAATTCGACAAGGTCGTCGCGACCATCCGCGACAAATTCACGCATCTCGATGTGCTCTTTGCCAATGCCGGCATCGGCCTCGCCGCGCCACTGGAAGCCGTGACTGAGGCGCAGATCGATGAGCAATTCTCGATCAACTTCAAGGGCATCTTCTTCACGGTTCAGAAGGCGGCTCCGCTCCTGAGCAGAGGCGCCAGCGTCGTGCTGACGACCTCTTTTCTCAATGCCGTCGGCACACCCGGTCTGTCGGTCCTCTCGGCGACAAAGGCTGCCGTACGGTCGTTGGCGCGGTCCCTTGGCGCCGAGCTCGCGCCGCGCGGCATTCGCGTGAACGCCGTGAGCCCCGGCCCGATCAGTACGCCGTTCCACAGCAAACTCGGGCTCTCCCAGCAGGAGCTGAAGGACGCAGCTTCCGGGATTGAGGCGCAGGTGCCGTTGCACCGCTTCGGCGAGCCTGTTGAAATCGCGAAAGCGGCGTTGTTCCTCGCGAGCGAGGACTCGTCGTTCATGACCGGCGCGGAGGTCGTCGTCGACGGCGGGCTGTCCCAACTCTGAAACGGTCGGAACGAATAGCAAGAGGGCGACTCACTCTATCTGGAGTTCCTCCAGCCGTGCCGGCGCTCGGCCCCAGCGAGCACGGCACTTGGCAATGATCTCTCTTGAAAGGGATATCGAAGTTAACAATTCAAGGAAGAACATCTTGTGCGAAGCCAAACGTTCGGCCTCGGTAGCGAACACCTTGACCTATATGGGAAGCCTAATGACCTTTCTCGTAGATGGGGAAGAAACCCAAGGAAGGTTCGCGCTCATGGAATACGAGGCCAAACCCGGTAACGAACCGCCATCGCATCTGCACGAATTCGAGAATGAGACGCCCTACATCCTCGAAGGCGAGATAGAAGCTTACCAGACAGCCATCACGCACTCGCGGGCGTGGGGTCGTTCCTGATGGGTTTCGGGATGGGCCTCACGAGCATAACCGGCATCGTGCTGGTGCAGGAAAGCGTGGAATGGCCGATGCGCGGCAGTGCCACCTCGTCGATCATATTTTCGCGCAGCCTAGGCAACATGCTCGGGGCCACAGCTCTCGCCGCTATCCTTGACATCGGGATAGCGCACTACGGCGGCGGCGAACTTGCGACCAGACTTCACGACCTTCTCAATCAGCCGACCGGGCTCGGCGAGCTTGTCAACAACCCGGACATCCGCATGATCCTCTATCATGCCCTGTACTGGAGCTTCTCGGGCCTCGCCGTAGTGGCAATACTCGCCGTTATCAGCAGTTGGCTCATTCCGGTTGAGAGCCAAGACCTCGGCGCGGACGTTCCCAAGGCCTGAATCATGCAACACGCCTTCGTGCAGCACCTCGATGATGGGGCAATATCAGGAGCAAGCGGCAGGAGGATTGTACATCTCGTGCCGGTGTTCGCCGCGATGCTTTACCCTTTCATCCTTCGAGCCTTCCATCAATCGGTGACAATTCCTTCACTGCGATGGGTTGCGTTCATCCTTCTCGCCATTGCCTTCGCCGTCCCCCTGTTGGGCTTCGCATTCGCGATGCGTATGCAATCGTCGGCGAGCATGCGCCGTCTGGCCTTCGCGAGTGTCGTTGCGCCGACCTTGTTCGTGTTCCTGGGTGTCGTGCAGGCTCTGGTGTCGAGTTCCGTGCCTGACGAATGGCCCTGGCTCGCCATTTGGTCTGGTCTGGCGATCTTGGCGTGGGCCCAATCGCGATCGGACGCTAGGGAAACCCCCATCGAAGACATCGGCGGCTGGCGGGTGGTGCATGGCGTCAGCGGTGCAGTGGTACTCGTGTATGTTCTGTTCCACATTGCGAACCACCTTATCGGGCTGATTGGCCCAGCAGCCCATGCGGCAGTGATGGACTTTGGCCGCCACGTCTATCGCGCGCCGTTCGTCGAACCGCTGCTGGTCGGACTTCTGCTGCTCCAGGTTGGAAGCGGACTGCGCCTCGCCTGGCACTGGAGTACACGGCAGACCGACTTCTACCGCACGTTCCAGGTGGCCTCGGGCTTCTATATGGCTGTGTTCGTACTCGGCCATATGAACACGGTCTTCGTGTACGCGCGCAGTTTTCTGGGAATTCAGACGGATTGGGCGTTCGCGACCGGCGCGCCGACGGGTTTGATCTATGATGCCTGGAACATCCGACTCGTCCCTCATTACACGCTGGGTGTCTTCTTTGTTCTGGCGCACCTTGTCTCGGGGCTTCGAATCGTGCTGATCGCTCATGGTGTGGGCGAACGGACCGCCAACCGGATTTGGCACGTCGGTGCCCTACTCAGCCTCCTGGTCGCGATCGCAATCATCTCCGGGATGTGCGGGCTCCGGCTCGAATAATAGGACCTGCTTGCAGAACGCCTGGTTCCTGAGCCGAACCGACAGCAAACCATCAGCGTGGATGGCAACGGTCGCCAACGGAAACGACCTCATTGCACACATGCTGCCGCTGGAGACGTATGAGCAGGTCTACCAGAGTGGCCCGACGTGATCGTTGCCGGCTCGGCACGTAGTGTCCGGCACGAGTGGATGAGCGATGCCGTCAACCATCACGCGGCCGTTGCCGCGGAAGCAGATCTGCAATTCGATCTGATCACCGTGTGAATGCTCACGAATGCGGCTTCTGGCGGCAATGGTTTGAAAGCCCATTGATAGACCATCGAAGCGGGTGCTCTGAGGGAAAAGAACTGGATCGGCGTGCCCGTTTGCGAGCACCGGCTGCCAATATGATGGCCCCTCACCAGGCTGCATCACCACGGCGTGCCCACGCGCATGCTGATTGCTGCATGACGCCCCTCCCGGTAATTGTCCTTTTATACAGCGGCACGCCGTAGGACGACGATGCACTTTTCGTGCATGTTTCATAACTCCCAGGTTACTCGCCTTCAGAGGTCGGGCCATCAGCTCTGATGGGCTCAGACACGCTGCTATTGGTCAAATGGCGCTTTGCGCCTTCGCTATTGGAATGGCAGGTCTGGGGTCAAAGGCGGCGGGCCATGTCTTTCCGCGAACGTCAACTTCCTGCAGTGGTCCGACCTGTTGAGCGAGTCGTCCGCTTCATCTTGAATACCGAACCCTTCTTGTTCGCGTCAGTAGGACCGAAAGGCGCCATTAGCGGCCATAAGGAGCATTCCCCGACATGGATTCCCGAGTGCCGCTGCGCTATTCTCCGGCAGGGAGGACAACGGCATGGAGCGCCGGCTCGTCGCAATTCTCGCCGCCGATGTGGTCGGTTACGGCCGGCTCATGGAGCAGGACGAGGCCGGTACGTTCGCGCGGCTGCGCGCCCACCGCAAGGAGCTGTTCGAGCCGGAAATCACCGCTCACCACGGTCGCGTCTTCAAACTGATGGGCGACGGCCTGCTGGCAGAGTTCGCCAGCGTGGTCGAGGCCGTCGAATGCGCGGTGACGCTGCAGGAGGGCATGGTGCAGCGTAACACCGGCGCGCCGCCCGAACACCGAATCGAAGCGCGCGTCGGCGTCAATCTCGGCGACGTCATCGTCGAGAAAGACGACGCCGGCGCGGTCGACATGCACGGCGAAGGCGTCATTATTGCCAACCGCCTGCAGTCCCTGGCCGAGCCCGGCGGTATCTGCGTTTCGCAGACGGTCGTGAGCCACGTTGGTCACAAGATCGCCGTCGGCTTCGAGTTGATCGGCGAGCAGCGTGTGAAGAACATCGCCGAACCGGTTCAGGTCTTTCGCGTGCGGCCTGGGCCGGCACCTGCCGGCGCGAAGATCAAGATCCGCAAGTCGCCCCGGCTCGTGTGGCGTTGGCCGGCGATGGCAGCTGCGCTCCTGGTCGTGCTGGCGGCGGGCGCCGCTGTCTGGCTGCGACCCTGGCAGTCGGCGCCGCCACCTGCCGCAGTGGAAGCTCAGGCGCCGCCGATGCCGGACAAGCCCTCCGTCGCCGTCCTACCCTTCGCTAACCTGAGCAACGATCCGCAGCAGGCCTATTTCGCGGACGGCATCGCGGAAGACCTGATGACGGGTCTCTCGCGCCTGCCCGGCCTCTTCGTCATCGCGCGCCACTCGGCCTTCGCATACAAGGACCAGGAGCTCGACCTGCGGAAAGTGGGAGGCGAGTTGGGGGTCCGTTATATCGTCGAGGGCAGCGTGCAACGCACCGGCGAGCAAGTGCGCATCAACATTCAGCTTGTTGACGTAAGCACCCTCGGGCACCTATGGGCCGAAAAGTATGACGGCTCGATGGCCGACATCTTCGTCCTCCAGGACCGCGTCACAAAGAGCGTCGTGGATGCCCTGGCTCTGAAGCTGACGGCCGGCGAGCAACAGGCTCTGGCGGGCCAGCACGAAACCGCCGTGCCCGAAGCCTATGACGAGTTTTTGCGGGGTTGGGACCACTTTCAACGCACGACTCCCGGGGATTTCGTCGCGGCGATCCCGCACTTCGAGCGGGCTATCGCGCTGGATCCCGCCTATGCCCGCGCCCAGGCCGGGTTGGCCATGCTCTACTTCCGCGCCTACGATCAGCGTTGGGCGAGCAGCCTCGGCATGACGGAAGATGTTGCTTTTCGCAAGGCGCGCGAACATCTCAAGCTGGCGAATGTTCATCCCACTTCGACCTCGCACCAGGTAACCGGAAACATCTCCCGAGACCGCGGCTGGTACGACGATGCCGCCAAGGAGTTCCAGGCCGCGATCGTGCTCGACCCTAGCGATTCCTGGAGCTACGCCTATCTCGCCTATTCCCTGATCTATGCCGGCAAGGCCGCCGAGGGCGAGACGCAGATCGCGACCGCCATGCGGCTCGATCCGCATTTTCCATCCCTTTTTGATTTTTACCTGGGACTGGCACAGTTCGAGCAGAATCGAATGGAAGAAGCGGCGATCACGTTGGAGAAGGCGGTACGGCTCAATCCCGACGACCCTTGGCCATTCCTCTTCCTGGCCGCGAGCCGCGCCCATTTGGGGCGCGAAAAAGAGGGCCTTGAAGCGATTGCTGCTTTCAATAGCGCTCGCGTGAAAGGCGGCGGCGTGCCCGTGGTGATGGGAGAGTTGAAGGGCTACCACGACTTAACGCCTTTCGTGCCTCCACCGGGATCACCTCTCCTTGGGGGGTTGCACCGGCTGCGAATGCCGGACGATTTCGATTCTCCGACGTTCGACCCAGTGAGGCTGAAGGCCAGTGAAGTCGAAGCGCTGTTTTTTGGACATCGCTTGCACGGTCGCATGTGGAACGGCTGGGAGTACGGTCTTTCGGTGGCGGCGGATGGTACGGCAGTGTCATTCGGCAATTGGGGCGTCGGCCCCAGTAGCGGCGCCAACACAGCACAGCTCGAGGGTGATCGCCTCTGCTTCGTATCGAGCACCACACGTGGGTGCGGAAAGGTCCTCCGTAACGTGGGAGGAACCAGGGCGAAGGAAAATGAATACATCTGGTTCGTTGGCGGCTGGGTGAGGCCGTTCTCGCAGGTCGACTAGGTATTGGCCAGCAAGGCAGAGCCGTTTCGACGGCTTCCCCGAGGTCTCCCAGAAGGGTATTGCGCGCGAAATCTATCCAGTGCGACTTCTGCAATGCGTCAGGCTCGGCCGTACGGGGAATCTATAAGAAGGTCAGCTTTACCCCCGAAAGCTGACCTCTTCCGTTTGCGTCAGTTCGGCCGGGAGGTGCCCCGAGCAGTCCTCGCCCTGCATGGACCGTCTTGCCACCGCAGGACGAAAGCTAAGCTATGTCTTGACAGCGCGGGTGAGTAGTACTCGGCTGTAGCCCTGATCGCGCCACTTCACGTCTGAAGACTGGATATCTCGTAGGGTTTCCAAAGCAAAACCGGCGTCAGCCACGTGCCAACGCAAATCCTCGCTGGTCACGAACAAGGTCCGGATGTGCTGGCCCTCACAGGTCCACTCACTGCAGTGCGCGGTATTGGCCATGATGAGGGAGCCGCCGGGCCGCAATATCAAGCGTGCTTCACTCAAGGCCTTGTGGAACGCCTCCCAGTCATCCAAGGCTTCCATGGCAAAGATCGATTGCACCAGGTCAAATTTTTCGGCTGCATAGGGCCAGGGCTTAGCAAGGTCAGCGATCTTGATACCGACCACTTGGCGAGCTTTGTCGGCCACCCTCTCTTCTGCAGTCTCACTTCCGCCAAACAAGCTCAGGGCGTGCCGCGAGGCTTCGAGAAGCCCGGCATCGACGATACCGTCGCGTGCCGCAGCAATCCGGCGGTGCGTGTCGGCGATATTGGCGTGGCTGAGATCGAAGCCGTACAGGTCATTGCGGCCAGCGGCAAACACGCCCCAATAAAGCAAGGTTGGGCCGCAACCAGCATCGAGAATTCTGAGGCCGCCTCCAGCCGAGATGCCGCGCGTCACCTCAGCGAGGAATTCGCCGACCTCGCGATTCTCGTGCCCAAGCGAGGTATAGTACTCTCGCCAATAGGCGCCGGATGCGAAGACGTCCACGACACTGCCTTCCATGGGCATTCCCCTTCCCTTGGAACCACAGGGAGCGGCGTCCGGACACTAGCCCCTACGACGCCTTGGCACCCCGCATATACGCCCGCTGTCCGAACATGGCATCGCTGAGTTCGGCGAAGAACCGCCCATACATGTCCATGTAGTCGAGCACGCCCTTGCGCGCCCGCTCGATCATTTCCGGATCGCCCTCAGTATAGAGCTGAACCATCTCCACGCCCATTTCGCGGTGCGACACCTCGACATCATCATGGACCAGGAGGAAGTTCAGCACCGAATCGTTCTCGGCCTTGAGACCATAGAACTCGCGATGAGTCTGGAAGGTCTTCAGGAACACGCCGAAATCGAGCGGCGCGGTCGCTTCATTGGCGACATGAAAGCCAAGCGCTTCGACGATCGGCGCTTCACGGTAGTAGCGCTTGATCACCTTGCCGAAATCCCGGCCGGTCGGCACGCTGTAGCGCGCGTCGAGAAGCTCCTGCTGCGTGATACCCCAATGCGCCGCCATGTCGGCGTAGAGCTGGTGATGGCTGGGCAGCAGCCCATTCTCCATGGCATTCAACCCATATTCGTCGATCGCCGCGAACAGGATGCGGGCCGCGCGGCCGGTTGCCTGGAAGGGGTCGGTCTCGAAGCATTCGTCGGTAATCCGACTCGACAGCGCCAGAACTCCCGGCGGAACTTCGAGGACGAAATAGCCCTCGGACGCCAGCAGCATGCGCACTTCATCGCGCGTCAGTGGACGGGAGGCCAGATTTTCGCCAAAGGCTTCGAGCGTCTTCACCGCCGGATGCGAGAACACCAGATCCTTCAGCCCCTCGATCGCGGGAGAAACCTCCAGCGGCAGATGGGTATATTTCGCGGGATCGACAGACTTGCCGCGGACATAGCGCAAATGAGACATGATCAACCCTCTTTGTTATCCCCAAGAAATTTCGACTCCAGCACCGGATGGCCTTTCTAGGATCCGGTACTTGCCGCTACCGCTTTTCGCGACGCTCGTCGCGCCGTCAGCCAGGAATGAGCAACAATGGTCGTCAGCACCAGCGCACCGCCGAGGACCGTGGTGGTCGAAGGCGTTTCGCGAAACATCATCCAGACCCACAGCGGGCCAAGGAGGATCTCGAGCAGCATGATCAGCGTGACATGAGAGCCCGGCATGAACTGCGGCCCGAATGACAGCATAAGGGTCGCGGCGGGCACGACCACGAGGCCAAGCAGCAGCAGCGGCCATAGATCGCCGGCCGCGACCACGATATCGCCAGCAAAGGGCCACGCCACGAGCCCGGAGAGAACGCCGCCGATCGCCACGATCGATGGCACCTGCGCTTCCGGGCAGCGCTGCAAGGAAACAAAATAGGCCGCGAGCGCGACAGAATAGCCGAGCGCCAGAAGATCGCCGGTCATCCGGCCGGCGCTGAGAGATCCCGAGAAAATGACCGCCAAACCTACGAAAACGACCAAGACCGCGATCCAGGTCTCCTTGTCGGGACGCTCGCGCAAGGCTGCCCAGGCGATGGCAGCCGCGAACAAAGGCGCCGCACTTGCGATCACCAAGGTGTTGGCTACAGTCGTCGTATTGATCGCCGAGATGAAGAAGCAGACGTTGCAGGCATAGGCCGCGACCGCGATCCAGCCCGCGCGGGAAAGACCGACGAGCGACTGCCGGCTCCAGGCCATGAACAGCATCATGGCGATGCCGAGCAGAACCCCGCGCCAAAAGATCACCGTCCAGGAATCCGCGGACACCAAGCGTACCAGCAATCCCTCAAAACTTGCAAAGAGGGTGCCAGCGGCCGTCAAGGCAAGGCCTCTGCGATAGCCCGTCAGAACCATTCCGGAGTGCCGTTCGAAGGTGATGTCAGCCATCTACGAGCTTTCCCGATTGCTTGGCAAGGCGCTAACGACGGGCGACCAGCCGGATTCCGGCGGCCTTCGGCGTGCATTGCCTGGCTGGGAACAGCAAGGTGACGATCGTTCCCTTGCCTAGCTCGCTCTCGACCTCGAGCCGGCCGCCCATCAGCTCGGCCAAGCTCTTCGCAATGGTGAGGCCGAGTCCGGCGCCGTCATAGCGCCGTGAGTTGCCGTGATCGACCTGATGGAACGGAGCGAAAATCGTCGCGATGTCTTCCTGCGAGATGCCGATGCCGGTATCGCTGACCGAGACCGAAAGCCCGCGGTCGCGATCCATGCGGGTGGTCATCACGACCTGTCCATCGGCCGACGTGAACTTGATGGCATTGCCAAGCAGATTAACCAGGATCTGGCGCAGGCGACGCTCGTCGGCAGTCAGGGTGACGCCTTTGGCATGATGGTTGAGCACCAGCTCGACCCTGGCATTCTCCGCATGGATCCGCATCAGCGACGTGACGCCTTCAACGACTTCGTCGAGATCGATTTCCTCCTCGCGCACCTTTAGCATCCCCACATCTATGGTCGAGATGTCGAGGAGGTCGTTGATCATGCCGAGCAGATGGTTGCCGCTGAAGGTGATGTCCTCGAGATAGCGCTGATAACGCTCGTTGCCGATCGGCCCATAGGTGCCAGAGCGCATCACGTCGGCAAAGCCGATCACGGCGTTCAGCGGCGTTCGGAGCTCATGGCTCATCTTGGCCAGAAATTCGCTTTTCGCGTGGTTGGCCGCATTGGCCCGTACGCGTTCCTTCTCGATCGCGGCATTGGCCATTTCGAGCTGCCGGCAATGTTCGTTGAGTTTCTCGCTCGCCAGCCGGGCCGCGCGGTCTGCGCGCCATTTGGCGGTCAGCGCGAAAACGAATTGCTGCAGTTCCATCTTCTGGAAAGGCTTCGAAATATAGAACAGCTTGTCGAGCGGCGGCACGCGCGCCGCGATTTCGCGCAGCGGCGTGTCGCTGTAGCCGGTCACGATGACGATGTTGACCTCGGAATCGATCTCGCGGATACGGGCGGCGGCTTCGATGCCGTCGATGCCGGGTGGCATGCGTACATCGAGGAACACCACCGGAAATGACTCGCCGGCTTCGTAAGCCGCCCGAATTGTCTCGACGGCGTCCTCGCCGCGCCGGCACTGGATCGGCGAAAAGGTCGGCGCTGGCGCAGTGGGCAGCTTCTCGCCGAACAGCTTGGCTTCGAGGTCTTCGATCGTGCTGCGGCGTGCGAACGGCGGATTGATGTCGTCGATGACGGTGCGATAGGCATCGAGCACGGCTTGCTCGTCATCCGCCACCAGGATGCGGTAGCTGTCGGCTCCGGCGAGGGGGGGCATGTTTGTCATGCGGCGGCGCTTTCTCCGGATGAACCCGGGGACGGATTGCCGGAACCGCCCTGAGCCGCGGGCGTCCCGGACACCGGCAGGATGAGGTGGAAGGTGGCGCCCCGGCCGACGCCTTTGCTGTCGGCATACATTCGCCCGCCCATGGTAGCGACGCTATTGGCCGACCAATGCAGCCCAATCCCGCCGGTCTTGGCCTTCTTGGTACTGAAGCCCCGCCCGAACAAGTTCTTGAGGACCTCCGGCTCGATGCCGTTGCCATTGTCCTTGACCGCGAGATGGACACATTCGCGGCCATTCTCAAGCTCAAGCCGGGCTTCGATGTCGATGCGACCGCTGACTCGTCCCGTTTCCTGGATCGCTTCGGCGGCATTGACCATCAGGTTCCCGAGGATCTGCGCGATCACGATCGGATGGCCGTGGACGGCCGGCATCTGATTGATCGTGTCTGCGATCCGGACATCGACGATCGCCGAGCCGTTGGCCGGCAACAGGCGCTGCGCGTCCTGGATGACCGCGGACAGCTGCACCGGCTCGAACCGGCGCTTATCCATGCTGAGCGCCGAGTGATCCTGCAGGATCTGTTCGATATGGCGATTCTGCTCGGCGACAATCCTCAAATCCTCGGCAAATCGTTGACCCCGTTCGAGCATCGCCTTCATCGCCGCTTCCACATACTCGACCAGCATAAAGCGGCGCTGAGGATCAGTTTTTTCCGACTTCAGATCCTTGAACGCCGTGTCGAGGTGGGTCGCCGGTGGCATCACGGCCACTTCGGATAGATGCGAGACCGTCACGACCACCGGCGAGAGAGCATTGCGCACATTATGGATGACGCCGGCCGCGATCTCCGCCATGCCGCTCTGATAAGAATCCTCGACTAGGCGACGGCGCACGTTGCCCAGCTGCTCGGTCGCGGCATCGAACTCCTTGGCCAGAACGCCGATCTCGTCGTTGCGTTCGAGCGCCATGCGCCTGGAGAGATCCCCAGTCCTACCAACCTCGACGACATGGTTGGTGAGCTTGTTGAGCGGCGCCACGATGAGCCGTGTCAGCATGACCCAGATGACCCCCATGACCAGCATCGCGGTTATGAAGGTGGAGACCGCGGCCAAGAGCAGGGTAGTCTTGCCGATGGCGCTGATCGATCGCGCAGTCTTCGCCTTGATCAGAAGCGGTGCGCCGTCCTGCATGGTCTTGGCGTATTGATAGATCGAAAGAACGTCGTCATCGGACGCGTCGAAGGAATAGTCAGCGCCCTTGCCGAGCACCTGCATAGCATCCTGTTCTGCAGTTCCCAGGCCGCCGGTATCCGACAGGAAAACGTCGAACTTCACGTGAGTCTGCTCGGCCATTGCATCAACCAGCGCCTGGTTCAGCATGCGGCCCATGAAGAAAGTCCCGCGGATGGGGCCTTCGCGAGTACTTTGCAGGATCGGGAACGACGCCAGGAGCATCGGTCCGTGCGCAGTCAGGAGGATGCCGGTGACACCGATCAGCCGGTCTCGCGCAAGCAGCGGATGATCTGTCGGCATGTCTCCCATGAAGGGATCGATGGTGATCGGATTGCCGCTGTCGAGATCGAAGGTGGCGCCTTGCACGCGATGACCCTTGGTGTCGTAGATCGCGATCAGCTGCATCCCGAGATCGCGCATCACGTCGACGGTGAAGGTCTGGTGATCGTAATCCTCATTAGGTTCGACCACGTAGCCGTAGGTCTCATCCCAGGCAGAGAAATCGCGGGTGGAACGGCCGAGATCGTCCTGTTCCTTGAGCAGCACTTCGGCAACGCGTTGCGCGTTCTGCTCGCCTTCGCGGCGCTCGAGCTCGCTGAAGGTCGGCCAGATCACGAAGGAAAAGATGAGGCCATTGCCCAACAGAAGGAGTCCGATGACGACGCCCAGCAGGCGCATCACCTTGTTATTGAGCGATGATCTCGGACGATCCCCCGACATTCTCGTACGCCTCGCGATCGATTGTCAGATCAAAGTTGGAATCAAACAAAACGCAGACACACCTGATCAGTGTCAGTCTAGGGGGAAGGATTTAAGCAGAAGTGAACAACATCAGAGCGAATCTTGAAGATGGGTTAACCATCCACACACTCGCGCCTAGACGAATCAAGCACTTAACGAGGCGTACCATGACGGACGCGCCACATCATCAACGCGCCGCATGGTGCTCCACTTTCGAAGGTCCGATATGGGTCTAGAGTCAGACAAACCAAGTCGATGGCGGGAAGTCCTGATCGTGAGCGGTGGTGCGCCGCCTTTGGGTACCTGCGTTCTCTGCGTGCTCGATGGCACGTGATGGGGTCAGCTGGGTGTGGGGTGGCTTGGTTGCAGGCGCAGTCGACCGAGTGGATTGACTGCACGCGACAAAATCGGCGCCAACTCTCAGGGCGCGCTCAGCTTGCCAGCGGCTGCCGGTTGAGCGTTGTCAGGATCAATCTCAGCTCGTGCGAGCCGAACGGTTTGGAGAGCCGCGGCAGGTTCTGCATGTGGGCGTTCGGGAAATCGGCATAGCCGGTCGCCAGGATGATCGGCAGCTCGGGCCGCATGACGCGAATCTGAGCGGCCAGCTCAGCGCCCGTCATGTCCGGCATCGCATAGTCAGTGATGACCGCGTCGATCCTCTTGTCGGAGCGCAGGACGCTCAGGGCCGAAGCGCCGGACGGCACGACCTCGGTCACATGGCCAAGGTCCTCCAGCATGGATGCGGTCAGCAGCGCGACCAGCGGCTCGTCGTCGACTACCAGCACGCGGTAGCACGGCAAATCGCCGGTCGACGCCGGCTCGACCGGCGCTCGCACTGCGCGCGCCACGCCTTCGGCAATGGGCAGCCACAACTCGACGATTGTCCCCTTGCCCAACGTGCTGGAGATGCGCATGCCGCCGCCGGATTGCACCGCCAGGCCCAGCACCGTCGACAATCCGAGACCGGTGCCGCGTCCCACTTCCTTGGTCGTGAAGAATGGTTCGCTGCACCGTTTCAGCGTGGCTTCGTCCATGCCCGTGCCGGTATCGGTCACGGTCAGCCTCACATAGTCGCCGTCATTGAGCGATGGAAGGCCGCTGGTGACCGTTTCGCGCTGTCCCGAGATGCGCAGATGGCCGCCATCCGGCATGGCATCGCGCGCGTTCAGCGCGAGATTGAGGATCGCGAGCTCCAGCTGGTTCGGGTCGACGGAAATCAGCGCCAGGTTCTGATCGAAATCCATTTCGATCTGGATCGTGGGTCCAAGGGAGCGCTGCAGCATCTCGGCCATGCTCTCGGTCAGCTGCTGTACGTCGACCGGTTCGGGCCGCAACTCCTGCCGCCGGGCGAAAGCCAGCAACCGCTTTGTGAGTGCGGCGCCGCGTTCGGCGCTGTCCCGCGCCGCATTCAGGAAATGCTGGGCTTTCGGGTCGCTGGGGGGCTTCTTCGAAAGATAATCGAGGCTGCCGAGGATACCCATCAGCAGGTTGTTGAAATCGTGCGCCAGCCCGCCGGTGAGCTGGCCCAGGCTCTCCATTTTCTGCATCTCATGGACCTGGGCAAGGGCAGCCTCACGCTCGCGCGTCCGCTCCTCGACGCGCTGCTCGAGCTTCATGTTGGCCTCGGCCAGCGCCGCCGTGCGTTCCTCGACCCGCCTTTCCAGCTCGGCATTCAGCCGCCCCAACTGCCTGGTCTTGCGATAGAGTTCGGCGAAAACCTTGACCTTGGCCCGCAGCAGGTCCGGGACCACCGGTACGGAGATGTAGTCGACCGCGCCGTGCTGGTAGCCCTTGAGCCGGTCGAGCTCGGTGACGGAGACGGCCGAGACGAAGATGATCGAAAGGGTGTGGAAGCGCGGATGATCGCGAATCATCGCCGCCAGCTCGAACCCGTTCAGGTCCGGCATGACCACGTCAATGAGGACGACGGCAATGTCGTTCTTCAGGATCTGCTCCAGCGCCTGCCGGCCCGACGAGGCCTTGATGAGGTTCTCGCCGAGGTCGCGCAGGATCACTTCGTAGCTCAGCAGCTTCGCCGGCTGATCATCGACCAGAAGGATGTTGACCGGCTCGTTCGCGTTCATGCCGCGCCCCCTAACGGTGCAGCCACATTCTGAGGACCGAGAGCAACTGTTCCGTATTGACCGGCTTGGCAAGATAGTCCGAAGCGCCCGCTTCCAGGCACTTTTCCCGGTCACCCTTCATGGCTTTTGCGGTCAGCGCCACGATGGGCAATCGGCGGAATTCCGAATTGCCGCGGATTACCTGCATGGTCTGGTAGCCGTCCATCTCCGGCATCATGATGTCCATCAGGACGATCGCCACCTCGGGCCTGGAATCCAGCAGCGAGATCGCTTCATTGCCGGTGGTGGCGGTCAGCACCTGCATGCCGCGCCGCTCGAGCACGCTGCTCAAGGCGAAGATGTTACGGGCGTCGTCGTCGACCAGCAGGACAGATTTGCCAAGCAGGTCCTCATCCGAGCTGTGCAGGCGCTCCAGCAAGCGCTGCTTCTCGGGCGGCAGCTCGGAGACGACGCGATGCAGGAACAAGGCGGTCTCGTCCAGCAGCCGTTCGGGGGATTCGACGCCCTTGACCACCACGCTGCGCGCCATGGTGTGCAGTTGGGCATCTTCCTCCGGCGACAGTTCGCGGCCGGTGAAGACCACGACCGGTATATCCGCGAGGCTGGCTTCGGCGCGCAATCGGTCCAGCACGTCGAAGCCCGACATGTCCGGGAGCCGCAGGTCCAGAACCACGCAATCGATCCGCTCGGATCGCAACAGCGCCAGCGCCTCCGCGCCGGTTTCGACGGCCACGATGTCGATGTCCTCGTGTCCCAGAAGTTCGGTGATGCCGAGCCGTTCGGCGGCGTTGTCCTCGACCACCAGGAGCCGTTTGCGGCGCGGCGTGATGAAATTCCCGATCCGCGCCATGACCTGCGCCAAGCCCTCACGGCTGGATGGCTTGGTCACGAATCCGAAGGCCCCGCGCGCGAGGCCGTGCTGGCGGTCTTCGTCGAGCGTGACGATCTGCACGGGGATATGGCGCGTGGCGGCGTCCTGCTTCAACTGACTGAGGACCGTCCAACCCAGCATGTCGGGCAGGAACACATCGAGCGAGATCGCGCTCGGCCGATATTCGCGCGCCAGGTCCAGAGCCTCGGCGCCACGATGAGCGATCAGCACCTTCAGTCCCGAATCGCGGGCCAGGTCGGCGATGATCCGCGCATAGTGCGGATCGTCCTCGACGATGAGGAGCGTCTTGTCGTCTTCCAGGATATCGCCGCGGTCGTCCAGCACCTGTTCGACGGGCAGCTCCGCCGCCCGGGACGTTGCAAGCGCCATGCTGCCGTTGCCTGCCTTCGCCGGAGCCGTCCGCTGTTCGGTAGCCGGACCGACATATTTCAGCGGCAGGTAGAGGGTGAACGTGCTGCCCTGGCCGGGAATGCTGCGAAGCTGGATTTCGCCGCCCAGAAGATTGGACAGCTCGCGACTGATGGCCAACCCAAGGCCGGTGCCGCCATATTTGCGGCTGGTGCTGGAATCGGCCTGCTGGAACGCCTCGAAGATAATCCTCTGCTTTTCCGGCGGGATGCCGATGCCGGTATCGGATACCTCGAACGCGACGACCGAAGGGGCGTGGCGAAGCGCCGGATGATCGCTTGTCCAGCCGGCGGTGACCTCGGAAATCGTGAGCCGGACGCCGCCATGCTCCGTGAACTTGAAGGCGTTGGACAGCAGGTTCTTCAGGATCTGCTGCAGGCGCTTGGAATCGGTGACCATGCTGCGATCGAGCCGCGGATCGATCTGCGTATCGAATGTCAGTTTCCGATTGTCCGCCTCGTGACGGAACGGCCGCGCGACCATGTCCAGCACATTGCTGAAGAACACTTCCTCGGCCTCGACCGAAACCGTGCCGGACTCGATCTTCGACAGGTCCAGAATGTCGGTGATGAGATTGAGCAGGTCGGTGCCGGCGCCGTGGATCGTGCGCGCGAACTCGACCTGCTTCGGCGCAAGATTACCGTCCGGATTGTCCGAAAGCTGCTGGCCGAGAATGAGAATGCTGTTCAATGGCGTGCGCAGTTCGTGCGACATGTTCGCCAGGAACTCCGACTTGTATTTCGACGTCAGGGCCAGCTCCGCCGCTTTTTCTTCCACCGCGCGCCGGGCCTGGTCGATTTCCTGGTTCTTGCGTTCGACTTCGACGTTGCGCTCGGCCAATTGCTGGGCCTTCTGCTCCAACTGCTCGTTGGTTTGCTGCAGCTCGCGCTGCTGGGCCTGCAGTTCGGCAGCCAGCTTCTGCGACTGGGTCAGCAGCCCTTCGGTCTGCATCGTCGCTTCGATGCTGTTGAGCACGATGCCGATGCTCGCGGTGAGTTGGTCGAGGAACGAGATCTGAAGATCGGTGAAGGCGCTGACCGAGGCCAGCTCGATCACAGCCTTCACTTCGCCTTCGAACAGCACCGGCAGGACGATGTCGTTCTTCGGCAGCGCCTTGAACAAGCCGGACGCGATCGGAACCACATTGTCAGGCATCTGTGTAATTAGCATGCGCCGTCCATCGGCGGCGCACTGGCCAATCAGCCCCTGCCCGATCTGCAAGCGATCGGGATGGCCATCCTTGCCATGGTCGGCATAGGCCGACAGCAATTTCAGGCTTGGACGGTCTTGGTTCTCGATCAGATAAATGACTCCGTTCTGCGCATTGACCAGCGGCGCCAGCTCGGACAGCAGCATGCGGCCGACGATGCCGAGGTCGCGCTGGCCCTGCAGCATGTTGGTGAAGCGCGCCAGGTTGGTCTTCAGCCAGTCCTGCTCTGTATTGCGATCGGTGGTGAGACGGAGGTTGCCGATCATGGTGTTGATGTTGTCTTTGAGCTCGGCCACTTCGCCGCGCGCATCGACCTGGATCGATCGCGTCAGGTCGCCCTTGGTCACCGCCGTTGCCACTTCGGCGATCGCGCGCACCTGGGTCGTCAGGTTCGCCGCCAGCAGGTTGACGTTGCCGGTCAGGTCCTTCCAGGTGCCGGCCGCGCCCGGCACATTCGCCTGGCCGCCCAATCGGCCTTCGACGCCGACTTCGCGCGCCACCGTCGTCACCTGGTCGGCGAAGGTCGCGAGCGTGTTGGTCATGTTGTTAATGGTTTCGGCCAAGGCCGCGACTTCGCCCTTCGATTTCACCGTCAAGTTCTGCTTGAGATCGCCGTTGGCGACCGCGGTCACCACCTTCACGATGCCACGCACCTGCTCGGTCAGGTTGGCGGCCATGACGTTGACCGTATCGGTCAGGTCTTTCCAGGTGCCGGCGACGCCGGAGACCTGGGCCTGGCCGCCCAGCTTGCCTTCGGTGCCGACTTCACGCGCCACGCGCGTGACTTCGGAGGCGAAGGCGTTGAGCTGGTCGACCATCGTGTTGATGGTATTCTTGAGCTCGAGGATCTCGCCCTTCACGTCTACCGTGATCTTGCGCGATAGGTCGCCGCGCGCCACGGCTGTCGTCACCTCGGCGATGTTGCGCACCTGGGTCGTCAGATTGGCGGCCAGCAGGTTGACGTTGTCGGTCAAATCCTTCCAGGTGCCGGCGACGCCAGGCACGACAGCCTGTCCGCCGAGGCGCCCTTCGGTCGCGACCTCGCGCGCGACGCGGGTCACTTCCGCGGCAAAGGAGCGGAGCTGCTCTACCATCGTGTTCAGTGTCTCCTTCAGCAGCAGGATCTCGCCCCGCACGTCGACGGTGATCTTCTTCGAAAGGTCGCCATTGGCGATGGCGGTCGCCACTTCCGCGATGTTGCGCACCTGGCCGGTCAGGTTGCTGGCCATGAAGTTGACGTTGTCAGTCAGGTCCTTCCAGGTGCCCGCGACGCCAGGCACCGCCGCCTGGCCGCCGAGCTTGCCCTCGGTGCCGACCTCGCGCGCGACGCGCGTCACTTCCGAAGCAAAGGCGTTGAGCTGGTCCACCATCGTGTTGATGGTGTTCTTGAGCTCGAGGATTTCGCCTTTCACGTCGACGGTGATCTTACGCGACAGGTCGCCGCGCGCCACCGCCGTCGTCACTTCGGCGATGTTGCGGACCTGGGCCGTCAGGTTGCCGGCCATCGAATTCACGTTGTCAGTCAAGTCCTTCCAGGTGCCAGCGACGCCCGGCACCTGCGCCTGTCCGCCGAGACGTCCTTCTGTTCCGACCTCGCGCGCCACGCGCGTCACTTCCGAGGCGAAGGAGTTGAGCTGATCCACCATCGTGTTCAGCGTTTCCTTCAGCTGCAGGATCTCGCCGCGCACGTCGACCGTGATCTTGCGCGACAAGTCGCCATTGGCGATGGCGGTCGCGACTTCTGCGATGTTGCGCACCTGGCCGGTCAGGTTGCCGGCCATCGAGTTCACGCTGTCGGTCAAGTCTTTCCAGGTTCCTGCCACGCCCGACACCTGCGCCTGGCCGCCCAGGCGCCCTTCGGTGCCGACCTCGCGCGCCACGCGCGTCACTTCGCCGGCAAAGGCGTTCAGCTGATCGACCATCGTGTTGATGGTTTCCTTGAGCTGCAGGATTTCGCCGCTGACATTGACGGTGATCTTTTTGGACAGGTCACCCTGCGCGACCGCGGTCGCGACCTCGGCGATGTTGCGGACCTGGCCGGTCAGGTTGCTGGCCATGGAATTGACGCTGTCGGTCAGATGCTTCCAGGTGCCGGCGACCCCCTTCACTTCCGCCTGTCCGCCCAGCTTGCCTTCGGTGCCGACCTCGCGCGCGACGCGCGTCACTTCGCCGGCAAAGGCGTTGAGCTGGTCCACCATGGTGTTGATGGTGTCCTTCAGCTCCAGGATTTCGCCGCTGACATTGACCGTGATCTTCTTGGACAGATCGCCATTGGCGATGGCGGTCGAGACTTCCGCGATGTTGCGGACCTGGCCGGTCAGGTTGCTGGCCATGAAATTGACGCTGTCCGTCAAGTCTTTCCAGGTGCCGGCAACGCCCAGCACGTTGGCCTGCCCGCCGAGCCGCCCGTCGGTGCCGACCTCGCGCGCGACGCGCGTCACTTCGCCGGCGAACGCGTTGAGCTGGTCGACCATCGTGTTGATGGTTTCCTTCAACTGCAGGATCTCGCCGCTGACAGTGACGGTAATCTTCTTGGAGAGATCGCCGCCGGCGATGGCGGTCGCCACCTCGGCGATGTTGCGCACCTGGGCCGTCAGGTTGCTCGCCATCGAGTTGACGTTGTCGGTCAAGTCCTTCCAGGTGCCAGCGACGCCGGAAACCTGCGCCTGGCCGCCGAGGCGTCCTTCCGTTCCCACTTCACGCGCCACGCGCGTCACTTCGCCGGCGAAGGAATTGAGCTGGTCCACCATGGTGTTGATGGTGTCCTTCAGCTCCAGGATTTCGCCGCGCACATCGACCGTGATCTTGCGCGACAGGTCGCCGCGCGCCACCGCCGTCGTCACCTGCGCGATGTTGCGCACCTGGTCGGTGAGATTGCCGCACATGGCGTTCACCGAATCCGTCAGATCCTTCCAGGTGCCGGCGACGCCCGGCACCAGCGCCTGGCCGCCCAGCTTGCCTTCGGTGCCGACCTCGCGCGCGACGCGCGTCACTTCCGAAGCGAAGGAGCGCAGCTGGTCCACCATCGTGTTGATGGCTTCCTTGAGCTGCAGGATCTCGCCGCGCACGTCGACGGTGATCTTCTTGGAGAGGTCGCCCATGGCGACGGCGATGGTCACGTCGGAGATGTTGCGGACCTGTGCCGTCAAATTGTTGGCCATGGAATTGACGCTCTCGGTCAGATCCTTCCACACGCCGGTCACTTCGGAGACCTGCGCCTGGCCGCCCAGCTTGCCGTCGGTGCCGACTTCGCGCGCCACGCGGGTCACTTCCGAGGTGAAGACGCTGAGCTGCTTGATCATGGTGTTGACGATGGTGGCGGAGCGCAGGAACTCGCCCTTCAGAGGCCGTCCATCGACCTCGAGCTGCACCGTCCGCAGCAGATCGCCCTGGGCGACCGCGGAGACCGCGCGCGTGAGTTCGGTCGTGGGCCACAGCAGATCGTCGATCAGAGTGTTGATGGAGGATTCCATTTCCCCCCACGCGCCGCTCGGCTGGCCGAGCCGCACGCGCTTGCGGGTCTTGCCTTGCCGGCCGACCACTTCGCCCACCTGCTCCAATTGCTGGGCCATCCGCTCATTGGCGGCGACGATGTCATTGAAGGTGTCCGCGATCTTGCCGGCCAGGCCGACCTGATCGCGCGGCAACCGGACGGAGAAGTCGCCGACCCGCATTGCCTGCAAGGCATCCAGCAGGCCCCGCATGGCGCCGGTCGGATCTTCGAGATCCATAGCCGGCGGAATGCCGGCCTGGGATGGATTCACTTCAAGCGAACCGTTGGGTTCGACCTGGGAAGAACGTTTGGTACTCGGCATTGACCAGCTCCCGAATCCTGACCAGGACGCAATTGACGCCAGTCGAGCTGGGAGGTGGCCGAAGGCGCGGCCGATCGGCACGGGTGAAGGCGCAGAAATACGGCCCCTCCCGAGACGAAGGCGCACTTATCCCAGTATTTCTGACTAATCCCCGCATCCCCAACAAAAGCCTTAAACAGACTTCAGCTGGACGAAAACCGTCCGCAGCCGATTTCGTTCCCAAAAGATCGAACTATTTTTGAAAAGATCGCGTTGAGCAGCCATCGTGAACGATTATTTAACCGGCCGGGGCAACTCTCCCTGAACGGGCCTAAGTCCCGGATTCTGGCCCAGAAACAGCTCGAGCGGAGCAGCGCCGGTGAACATGGAACGAACCGCCTCGGCATTGCGGGTGGCTGGCCTGCGCAAGACCTTCCAGCGCCCTGCCGTCGACGGCCTCGACCTCAAGGTCGGCCAGGGCGAGTTCTATGCCCTGCTCGGCCCCAACGGCGCCGGCAAGACCACGACCCTGCGCATCGTTGCCGGCCTGCTGCAGCCGGATGCCGGCGACGTGTCGATCTTCGGGATTGATGCCCTGTCCGATCCGGTGGCGGCCAAGCGCATCACCGCCTGGGTCAGCGACGAGCCCATGATCTATGACAAGCTCTCGCCCACCGAATATCTCGCCTTCGTGGCCGGCCTGTGGGGCATGGATGCAGCCACGGCGGAAAAGAAGGCGGCCGCCCTGCTCGAGTGGCTGGAGCTGAAGCCGCACGCCCACGAACGCTGCGAAGATTTCTCCAAGGGCATGCGCCAGAAAGTGGCCTTGGCCGGCGCCCTGGTCCATGAGCCGAAGCTCATCATCCTGGACGAGCCGCTGACCGGCCTGGATGCCCGCGCCGCGCGGCTGGTCAAGGACGCCTTGCTCGCCCGCGTACGGCATGGCTGCACGGTCATCATGACCACGCACATTCTGGAAGTCGCCGAGCGCATGGCGGAGCGGATCGGCGTCATCTCGCGCGGTCGCCTGATCGCCGAGGGCACGCTCGAGGAGCTCCGCAAGCAATCCGGATCGAGCAATACCAGCCTCGAGGATGTCTTCCTGTCGCTGGTGGCCGAGCAAGAGACGGTGCAGTGACCGAACCCGGCACCTGGCCCCGGCTCGCGCGCCACGAGGGGCGCCTGGCCTGGCGCGATCTGCGCTACCTGATGACGGGCGGCGGGCGATGGCGCGGACGGAACGTCATCATCGCCTTCGTGCTGTTGGCGATCGGCCTGCATCTTCTCGCCTATGGCGTGGTCGGACGCTACGCCGGCATGACCCTCGAGGTCGGCACGCGCGGCTTCACATCCATCACCGGCAGCCTGCTGCTGACCTTCTTCCTGCTGCTCTCGCAAGCGCTCGAACAGGTGACGCGGCTATTCTATGGCCGCGGCGATCTCGACCTGTTCCGGTCCTCGCCCGCGCCGGTCCGCCGCCTGTTCGTGATTCGCGTGCTGGCGATCGCCGTTTCGACCACCATCATGTCGCTGGTAATCGCCATCCCCGCGATCAACGTGCTCGCCCTGCTCGGCGGCATGCGCTGGTTCAGCGCCCTTGCCGTCGCCACCGCGGCGGCCCTCGCGACCGCCGGCTTGGCGCTTACGCTGGCATCGTTCCTGTTCGACACGCTGGGTCCCAAGCGCACGCGATTCGCCGCGCAGGTCGCGTCCGCGATTGTCGGCTCGGCCTTCATCATCGGCGTGCAGGCGATGGCGATCCTGTCCATCGGCACGTTGTCGCCGCGCGCCTTCTTCAATTCCGATCTGGTGCTGAGCCGCATGCCGGCGCCGGACAGTGCATTGTGGATCCCGGCGCGTGCGATCCTTGGTAGCGGATCGGACCTTGTCATCACGGTCCTTGTTGCGGCGGCGATCTTGATCCTGCCCATGATCCTGCTGTCTAGCCGGCTCGCCGGCTACGCGATCGCGACCGCAAGCGTCAGCAATGGCGGCCATCGGCGGGCCTGGAGCACACGCTTGTTCCGCACCTCCTCGTCTCGCCAGCTGCTCCAGCGCAAGGAGTGGGTCCTGCTGTTTCGCGACCCGTGGCTGGCCTCGCAAACCATGATGCAGCTGCTCTATCTCATCCCCGCGGGCCTGCTGCTGTGGCGCTTTTATGGCGACAGCCGTGGCGCCCTGATCGTGCTGGCGCCGATATTGACCATGGCGGCGGGGCAATTGGGCGGCGGGCTGGCCTGGCTTGCGGTATCGGGCGAAGACGCGCCTGACCTCATCGCGTCCGCGCCGATCTCTCCGATGCACAATCTCTCGGCCAAAGTGGAGGCGGTGCTGATTGCGGTCTTTGCGATCTTCGCGCCGTTCCTGATCGGGATCCTCAGCCATTCATGGATCATGGCGCTGATCGTCGCCGGCTCCATCCTGCTCGCCGCCTTTTCCTCCACGCTAATCCAGATCTGGTTCCGCAGCCAGGCGCGGCGGCGCTATTTCCGCCGGCGTCAGACCTCTTCGCGCATCGCGACCTTCGCAGAGGCATTTTCTTCCGTCGCGTGGGCCTCGGCGGCGGCGGTCGCCGCAAACCAGTCGTGGTTCGCGATCGCGCCGGCGATCGTCGCCATCCTAGTGCTTGCCGGCACCTGGACCATCCGCCCGCGCTGAGCCGCTATTTCTTGAGATTGACCAGGATCACGCCGCCCAGTGCCATCGCGCCGCCGATCAGGCTCAGCATCGAAGGCGCCTCGCCCAGCCACACGAACCCCATTAACGTCGCCACCGGCGGCACGCAATACATGAAGTTCGAAGCGCGGCTGGCCGGCAGGCGCGACAGCACGATATTCCAGCTCGCATAAGCGATGAGGCTCGGCACGATGCCGAGATAGATCGCCGCGACCAGCCCTTCGGTCGAAGCGCCCGGCACCTGCTCGAGTGCGCCCGGCAGGAACGGCGCAAGCAGCAGCGCACCGATCACCATGTTCCAGGCTGACACGGTCAGCGGCCTGTGGCGCGCGAACAGCGGCTTCTGCACGACCGCCGTAATGGCATTGCAGAATGCGGAGCCGACAATGAGCAGCGCCCCGGCATCGATCCTGAGCTCATCGCCTTCGCCGAGCGCAATGAGGCTGATGCCGGCGAACGACACCGCCGTGCCCAGCCAGGCACCGCGGCCGAACCGCTCGCCCAGGACCATCATGGCGAGGGCCGCGGTGATGATGGGGTTGACGTTGATGATGAAGCTGGCCGGACCCGACGACACCGTCTGTTCGCCGAGATTGAGCAGCGTCGTATAGAGCGCCACGAAGAACAGCCCGCCGACGAAGAACCGCCAGGCCTCCGACCAGCGCGGCAAAGCCGGCCGGGTGATGATCAGGAAGGCGGCCGCCGGCACCGCCGCAATGGCGAACCTTGCAGCACCGAGCTCGAGCGGGCCGAATGCCATCAGCCCAGCCCGAATCGCTGGGAAAGCGGATGCCCAGGCAACGATCGTGACCACGATGGCGGTGGCCGTGGTGGTCTCGAAGGATCGGCCGGCACTTGAACTGTCGGTAACAACGCTCATGAGGAGCCCTCGGAGTTCGGGAACGGCCAAGGGAATAAAGGGTGCCATGAGCCTATTGACAAACGAGCAATTAGCGCCTGAGCTGTGAGTATGGCTCACAGCTTGGAAACCCTGCCACCGCTGGACACCCTGCGCGCCTTCGAGGCGGCGGCGCGCGCCGGCAGCTTTTCCGCCGCCGCCACGGCGCTCAATCTGACCCACGGGGCAGTCAGCCGGCGGATCGCGCGGCTGGAGGGGTGGCTGGGCCTCAGGGTATTCGACCGACAGGCTCGCGGTATTGCCCTGACGCCTGAAGGCCAGCGGTTGTTCCAGCGCACCCAGGAGGCGTTTGCCCTGATTGCCGACACCTCCGACCGGTGGAGCGAGCCGCGCGGGCCCGCCGTCGTGAGAGTGAATTCCATGCCGTCGGTCTGCAGCCTGTGGCTGATGCCGCGGGTGGCCCGGTTCGAGGCCGGCGAGCCGCCGCTGCGGGTCATCCTGATGATCGATCAGCGCACCGTCGATCTGGCGGACCAGGGCGTGGACCTCGCCATCCGCTGCGGCCGGGGCGGACTGCCGGGACGCTTCTCCGTCAAGCTGTTCGAGGAATGGTGCTTTCCCATCGCCGCACCGGACTTGGCCAAGCGGATCGGCACCGGTGATCCGGAGCGGTTGCTGGCGACGCCCTTGATCCACGATTCCGATGCCTCCGGCTGGCGCGCCTGGTTTGCCGCGCACGGCCTCGATTACCGGCCACGGCCGCAGGACCGCCGGTTCGAGGATTACAATCTGGTGCTCGACGCCGCCGCCTGCGGCCTCGGCATCGCGCTCGCCCGCCCGCCTTTGGCACAGGGGCCGGTCAAATCCGGCCGGCTGGTGGCGGTCGATGAGCGGACGGTGCTCAATCCGGTTTCCTATTGGCTGGACCGCCCCAACGGCACGATCCGCGCCGCCGCCGCGACCCTCGCGGGACGCATCGCCGAGGAGGCCGGGATGGGCGCGGAAACCCTGGCCGCCTTCCTCAAGTCCGACCGCAAGTGAAAAGCGCTTGATCCCCACTGCCTTCGCAGCCAAGAAGACCAGCCGAAGGGCCGAATGACCGGGAAAGCCATGAAACTCGACACCGTCAAAGACGCCATCGCCGCCATGCGCCAGGGAGAGTTGGTGATCGTGGTGGACGATACCGACCGCGAGAACGAGGGCGACCTCATCATGGCGGCCGGCGCGGCGACGGCGGAGAAGATGGCTTTCATGATCCGCCATACCAGCGGCATCATCTGCGTGCCGATGACGTCGGAGCGGGCGCAGCGCCTTCATCTCGATCCGATGGTCGCCAACAACCTAGACCCGATGCGGACCGCCTTCACGGTCAGCGTCGATTACCGGGTCGGCATGACGACCGGCATTTCCGCCGAGGAACGGTCCGGCACCGCCCGCGCCCTTGCCAACGACAATTGCGGCGCCGCCGACTTCCTGCGGCCCGGCCATGTCTTTCCCCTGATCGCCCGCGCCGGCGGCGTGCTGACGCGGTCCGGCCATACCGAAGCAGCCACCGACCTGGCGCGTCTTGCCGGCTTTGAGCCGGTCGGCGTCCTGGCGGAAGTCGTCAACGACGATGGGACGGTCAAAAGATTGCCGGAGCTGCTCACCTTCTCGGCCGAGCACAAGCTGAAGATCGTCACGATCGAGGATCTCATCCAGTATCGGATGCAGACCGAACAATTGCTGGAGCGCATCGGCCCGCGCGAGCTGGCGGTGGGATCGATGAAAGCCGCGGCCTATGCATTTCAATCGCCGTTCGAGACGCTGCAGCATGTCGTCGCCGTGTTCGGCGATCTCGGCGACGGCAACGATATCCCGTGCCGCATCCATCGCGAGCAGCCGGTGATCGACATGCTGCGCCGCGCGGTGCACCAGGGCACCTGGTTCGAAAACGCCATGAGCCATTTCAAGCGCGAAGGTCGCGGCATCCTGATCGTGATCCGCAATCCGGCCGCCGATGAACTGCTGCATGGCGACGGCGGGCCGATTTCGAGCGATGCCGGGGCCGGCGAGAAACACAACAGCGCCCGTACACGCATGCAGCGCTGGCGTGACATCGGTGTCGGCGCCCAGATCCTGAAGAATCTCGGCGTCAAATCGATCGCCCTGCTCGCGCCACAGGAACAGCGCTATATCGGCCTGGCTGGTTTCGGTATCGGCATCAGCCGCACAATCCTGGTGGAGGATTGAATGAGCATCGACATCACGAAGCTGCCCGAACTGATCCGAGACAAGAAGCGCCAGGCGGGGCGTCAGATCGGCGATGTCAAAAAGGTCCTGGCTGAGGTCGAGGCCGATCTTCGCGTCGAGGCCGACGAGATCGCCGGCCGCCGCGCGCGCGGTGAGACCGTCATCCCTGAGCTCGATTATCGGCTGGTCCGTGAGGGTACTGTGCCCGACGCGGTCAAGGCGGAGATTCGGCGGTGCGGCACGGCGGTGGTGCGCAACGTCTTCCCGCGATCGCAGGCGGAAGCGTGGAACGAGGCCGTCGGCGATTATCTGGCGCGCAACGATTATGTGAACAAGGCAGCAACGCGCGACGCGGGCGACCGCTATTTCACCTCGCTCAAATCCAGCCGCCCACAGATCTTCGGCATCTACTGGTCGAAGCCGCAGATGGAAGCCCGGCAAGGCGTCCCGCTCGCGGAGACCAGAGCCTTCCTCAATCGGTTGTGGCGCTTCGAAAGCAGCGGCAAAAAGCATTTCGATCCCGACCGTGAATGCACGTATGCCGATCGCCTGCGCCGGCGCGAGCCGGGCGATGCCAGCCTCGGACTCTCTCCGCATATGGATGCCGGCTCGGTCGAGCGCTGGCTGGATCCGGCCTACTCCGAAGTCTATCGCGCGGTGTTCGCCGGCAATTGGCGCGCTTACGATCCGTTCGACGGGGCATTCCGGACCGAAACCGAGGAGATCCCATCGCCCGCGGTGTGCAGTGCCTTTCGCACCTTCCAGGGCTGGACTGCTTTGACGTCACAAGGACCTGGCGACGGCACGTTGCAGTTGCTGCCGATCGCGCGCGCCATCGTCTACCTGCTGCTGCGCCCCCTGGCGAAGGACGTGCCGGAGGACGAGCTGTGCGGCGCGATGCCGGGTCGCGCTTTATCGCTGGTCGAGCGTTGGCACGCGCTGCTGAAGCCCGCCATTACACCGATTCCGCTGGTCGAACCGGGCGACACCGTGTGGTGGCACAGCGACATCATCCATGCGGTCGAGGACCAGCACAAAGGCAGCGGCTACAGCAACGTCATCTATATCGGGGCCGCGCCCTATTGCGCCAAGAACGCCGCCTATCTCGAGCGTCAGAAGACCGCGTTCCTCACGGGCGCCAGCGCGCCCGATTTCTCGGCCGAGAATTTCGAAATCGACTTCGAAGGGCGCGCGACCGTCGGGGACCTGACGGAGCTGGGCAAACGCCAGATGGGCCTCTCCGCCTGGTAGCGACGCGATGTGCGTCGTATCTCCGGATAGTTGCCATCCCCGGTTGCCAGCGGACCTGGAATGGCCGGAGGGCCATTGCGGACAAGGCGCGATTCCCCGATATTCGCGGGATCCGCCCCGATAGCCGCTCTTCGCAACGAACCTTCGGCGTGCTACCCACACGCGCTCATCTGAATTTCCAGATCCTCCATTTCACGCATGTCTCCGACCCATCCGCCGATCAAGGGCATTGCCCTGGGCTTCCTCGCCTACTTCCTGTTTTCGTGCAGCGACGCCAATGTGAAGGCGCTGGGCGGTCATCACCTGCCGGTGTTCGAGATCGGATTCTTCTCGACCCTGTTCGCCGCCCTGGTTCTGCTGTTCTTGAAGCCGCGGGACGAGCGCTGGCGCGATGCAGTGCTGGTGCGCCGGCCGATGTTGGTCGCGTTGCGCGGCATATTGGGCGCCGCCGCCGGCATTCTCGGCATCTACGCGTTCACTACCCTCCCCTTTGCCGAAGCCTATGCGCTCATCTTCCTGTCTCCCTCTATCGCCACGATTCTGTCGATCTTCATCCTGGCAGAGCAGGTCGGCTGGCGGCGCTGGTTCGCCGTCGCGCTCGGCTTCTCGGGCGTCCTCGCGATCGTGCGGCCGGGCTTCGAGACGCTGGAACTCGGCCATCTGGCAGCGTTCGCCGTCTCGTTCTGCGCAGCGGGTACCATCATCATCCTGCGCACCCTGGGACAGACCGAGCGGCGGGTCAGCCTGCTGTCGGCGGTCATCCTGACATCGCTCCTGATGAACGGCGTCCTGATGTTGAAGGATTTCCGCTGGCCGACCGCCGCCGATCTGCCGTTCCTGGCCCTTGCCGGCCTGTTCGCGGGCGTCGCGCAGCTCTGCCTAATCCTGGCGACGCGCTCGGCGCCGGCGAACCGGGTGGCGCCGGCTCAATACAGCCAGATGGTCTGGGCGATCATCATCGGCGGATTGTTTTTCGCGGAGTTCCCGGACCTGCCTGCGATCGTCGGCATCTGCCTGATCGCGATTTCCGGCCTCTTTACGTTCCTGCGGGAGGAGACCAGGGGGCGCTGGTGGTCGCGCATCATCCTGCAGCGCGACCGGGTCTAGAGCTTTCCGCTCAGCAGCAGGTCGCAGTTGATATCCTCCGCATCGCCCACTTCGATCAGGGGGATCGGCACGCCCTTTCCGATCGAGATCTCGGGATCGCGAATCTTGCCCTGCAGGTGCACCGGCGCATCGATGTCTAGGACGCTGAAATCCTTCGCGTCGGCAAAGATGTCCATGGTCAGTGTCTGTTTCCGCAGATTGCTGTTGCCACGGAAATACAGGACCGAATCGGTCGTATCCATGATCAGACGGTCGAACTTCGCGTTCCCGTCGGTAAGATCGATATGCCCGGCCGCGCACCGGATCGGTACCCGCGCATCCTCGGTCACATACAGCAGCAGCGCTTCCGCGATATCGAGGCCGGCCGCTTCGATCAGCAGCCCGCTCATCGCCCCGCCACTCATGGTGATGAAGGTCTTGCCATTGGACGTGCCCATGACGTCGGCCAACGACTTTCCCTGGCCCTTGATATCGACATCCGCTCCGATCTTGCCGTCCGTGGTATCGAAATATTTCGACTTCTGGAAAAATGCTTTCAGATCGACATCGCGCATTTTCAGATCGGCGGCGGCGACGGCCGGCTTTGGCCTTGAATCCAGCGATAGAGCGCCCTTCACGCTGCCACCCGCGACTCGCATGTCCAGGGGATCGACGACAGCCTTGCCGCCGCGAATGGTCACCGTGCCGGCCAGCGCCTCGATGGGCAGGTAGTTCTCCGCCGTGACCTTTTTCGCATCGAGCTTCACTTCCATGTCCATCACGTCGAGCAGATCGACTTTCAGCGGCACGTCCGGAAACAGTTCGTCCTTCTGCTTCAACTGCGCGGCGGTCTTCTTCTGCTCGGCCGACGCGGTTTCATCGGTGTCCGGCGGCGCACCCACCAGCGGCGCCAAATCGTCGAAGTCCAGCTTCTTGGACTTCAGGTCCGCGGTCAGCAGAGGCTTCTTGCGGCCATAGTCGATCGTGATGTTGCCGGCCATGTCGCTGTCGCCGATCCGGCCCTGCATGTTCGTGAACTGCCACTTTTCCCCGTCGCGGTTCAGATGGCCTTTCAAGTCATAGGGCGGCGTCGGCGGCGCCGGCACGCCGAGCAGCGGGAATATTTCGGACAGGTCGGGACCTTTCAGCGAAAGATCGAGATCGCCGGCCTTCATTGCGAAGGGATCGTCGACGGTTCCTTTGACGCTGATTTCCGTCTCGCCATACTTGGCGGACAGATCGAGCGGATACGGCTTGTCCTCATCGCGCAGGGACATGATCGAGCCGCCGGCAAACCGCACGATGATCGGCTTGCCTTGCAGCTTGCCTTTCGCCTCGAACCGGATGTCCTGGACTTTTTCGGCCTCCCCAGTCGCGGTCGTGATATCGCCTTCCAGCACGAGGTCACGACTCTTGTCTTCGTACGTGAAATGCCCATCCTGGATGACGAGCTGGCCGATCACCGGTGCCTCGGTACGTTCCTCCGGCGCGACAACGTTCGCCGCTGCGGCAGTGGCTGGATTTTTGCTGAAGCTCCAGTTAGGAACGCCTTTTTCATCACGCGCCAAAGCAAGGTTCGGCTGCTCCAGCCGTAAATCGGGCAGCACAACTTCACCGCGGAGCAAGGGCAGCAGCCGCAACTCGAATTGAATGCCCTCGGCTTTCAGGAGCGGCGGCGCATCCTTGGCTGCCGCGCCCAGAACGACCTGCCGCAGCTGAACTGTCGGCGATGACGACCAATGGATGCGCAGGTCGCCGATCTTTATCTCGCGGCCCAGGGCGACGCCGGCGTGCCGCTCCACTTCGCCCCGGAAACTGCTCGAGCCGACATAGATGATCACGGCGGCAACGGCGACAACCAACAGGATCAGCAACGATCCAAGGACGATCGCCGCAACCTTGGCGACCCGCTTCCACGGCTTAGCTGTTGCTCGTGCGTGTGCCACGAGATATGGAACCCGGCCTGGCTGGCCGAGTTCCACACTTGTGTCGTTGTGGCAGTCAGTTGCCTATGCCGACAGCGCCATTCACGCCGGACCGGGTGCTGCCCGGCATGTTTCCAGTCTCGCCCCTCGGTTGGTTCGGCATGGTTGGCGGGCCAATTGTCCCGGGAGTTTGCATCCCCTGGCCCGTGATGGACCGCTGTCGGTTCATATCGGGGACAATGCGCGGGGTGAGGGTCGATCGCATGCAGCCCTCGCGCGACGACCCTGCGGCGACGTGGGCGCAGTCGAACCCCGGCGGAAATCTCGGCTCGGCCATGCCCTGCGCCGATGCCGCCGCCGGCATCGCCATCAAGGCCAAGCCGAGAAAGTATTTGAGTTTCATCGCGCCCTCCTTTCGACGGGCAATGTTCATAGACATGGGACTGACGCGACCGGTTTCCTATGCGACTTTACAACCCAGCAGGACAGGCGGGAAACTGCCGGACCCCAGTTCACGCCGATTTGAGAGAGACGGCCATGAAATTCTCCGAGTTCGAGACTTCCCTGGACCAGGAAGCGCCGCCGGCTTCGCTTCACCTCGCGCTGCAAGCGTTGTGGTGGGATGCGAAGGGCGACTGGAAGAAGGCGCACCAATGCGCGCAGGCCGATGAGGGCGATGCCTCCTGCGATTGGGTGCATGCCTACCTACACCGGAAGGAAGGCGATGCTTCAAATGCGCGCTACTGGTACGGCCAAGCACGCCAGCCGGTTGCCGCCAACGCCCTTCCCGAGGAGTGGCGCGCGATCGTGAAGGCCCTCACCGCCTAGCGCCGATCTAGTGCGGCGGGCGTTGGTTGACATTCGGGTCGAAATCCCGGTCGGCCCGTCCGGTGGCGCGCTCCTCGCCTTCGTCCGTGGAGCTGATATGGCCTTCCGGCTTGTCGGCCGTCGGCTGGTCGCTCTTCGGGCGGTCCTTTTCCTTGGGTCGATTTCGAGTCTTCGGATCGGTCATCCTGCGCCTCCATCACCTTCATGAACCGCCCTGCCGCGGCGATGTTGCGGCAACATCGCCCTGAATCCGGTGTTGATTTCCTGTTCTCGACCCACTGACAGGGCACCGTGACATGACCGACAGACCCGACAAGATTCCCTCGCAGTCGCAGCCGCATCAGCCCGGGATCGAAGCCGAGATGCATCCCCAGCCGCAGGCCGAGGGCAAGGCCTACAAGGCAGCCGGCAAGCTGGCTGGCAAGGTGGCGATCGTGACGGGCGGCGACAGCGGCATAGGCCGGGCGATCGGCGTCTTGTTCGCGATGGAAGGCGCCGATGTCGCCTTCACCTATCTGCAGGAGCATGAAGACGCCGATCGAACCAAGGAGCTGATAGAGGCCCACGGTCGGAAGTGCCTGGCGCTGGATCACGATGTCGGCGTGAAAAAAAGCTGCGAGAAACTGGTCGATCGCGTCGTCAAGCAGCTCGGCCGGATCGATATCCTGGTCAACAATGCCGGCGAGCAGCACGAGAGCAAGGATCTGACCGAGATCAGCGAGGATCGGCTCCTGCGCACATTCCGCACCAACTTCTTCGGCGCCTTCTTCATGACCCAGGCGGCGTTGAAGCACATGGGCGAAGGGGCCTCGATCATCAATTGCACGTCCGTCACCGCTTATCGCGGCAGCAAGCACTTGGTGGATTATTCCGCGACCAAGGGCGCGCTGGTCTCCTTCACGCGCTCGCTGGCCGGGCAATTGGCGGAGAAAGGCATCCGCGTCAACGCTGTCGCGCCGGGGCCGGTCTGGACGCCGCTGATCCCGTCCAGCTTCGATGCCAAGCATGTCGGCGAGTTCGGCCAGAATGTCCCGCTGGGGCGGCCGGGACAGCCGGACGAAGTGGCCCCCTGCTTCGTCTTCCTGGCGAGCGCCGATTCCAGCTACATGACCGGACAAGTGCTGCATCCCAATGGCGGAGAGATCATCAATGGCTGAGACCGAGCCGAGCCTCTGGCTGATCGAACCCGCCGCCGATCCGGAAGATCAGATCTGGCAGGATCGGCCGGTCTGGGCAGAGGTCGTCGTTGCGGCCCCGAGCCCGGCCTTCGCGCGCCTGGCGGCGGAGCGCAAGACGCTTTCGCCGCACTGGACCCATGTCGGCAACGGAAGCGAAAGCCGCCGCGCGGGCCTCAATGACGAGCAGCTCTATCATGTACGCGCGTTGCCCGCCGAGCGGCGGGCGACGTTTCCGAAAGCGCGCGACGGCGATGTATTGTTGATGCGGGAGCTGCGCCCGGCGCGGCGCCCGTGATCGTCCGGCTTCGACATGGATTTCTGGCGGCGTCCATCCTATCTACAGGCCCATGACCGACGATGCCGACTGGAGCCTGCTGCTGACGCGCGTGCGCGCCTGTACCGCTTGCGCGCCGCATTTGCCGCTGGGGCCCAGACCGATCCTCTCCGCCTCTCCGACAGCGCGCTTGCTGATCATCGGCCAGGCCCCGGGGCGCCGCGCCCATGAAGCCGGTCGGACGTTCGCCGATGCGTCCGGAGACAGGTTGCGCGGCTGGCTCGGCCTGACGCCCGCTCTGTTCTACGATTCCAGCCGCATTGCCATCATTCCGATGGGGATGTGCTATCCCGGTACCCAAGAGGGCGGCGGCGATATCCTGCCGGAAGCGCGCTGTGCAGCAACCTGGCATGCGCCTTTATTCGCCCAGCTGTCGCAGGTCAAGCTGACGCTGCTGGTCGGCAGGCTCGCGCAGATGCGCTACTTGCCGGACCCGCGCGGCTCGATGTCGGACGCCGTCGCGCATTGGCGCGATTACCTGCCGGCTTACGTGCCGTTGGCGCATCCGTCATGGCGCACGTTCGGTTGGGCCCGGCGGAACCCGTGGTTCGAGGCGGAGATGCTGCCGGAGCTGCGCGCCCGGATCGCCGATATATTGAGATAGGCCGATCTCCGCTTGCCGCGCGGCGGCGCCTGCCCGACAATCTGCCGAGTGCAGAAAGGAACCTCATCGCATGACCGCACACGCCATGAACCATTTCACCATTCTTGCGGAGAGCCTGCACGAGACCTGCGATTTCTACCGCGAGCTGCTGGGCCTGACCGAGGGCTATCGCCCCGACATGGGCTTTCCCGGCGCCTGGCTCTATGCGGGCGAACAGGCAGTGCTGCATGTGGTGATCCGCAATCCGCTGCCGCAGCCGCGTGCGGGCGTGCTGGACCACATGGCGTTCAGCGCGGTCGATCTCATCGGTACCGTGCGCAGGCTCGAGAAGAAAGGCGTTCGGTATCAGCTCGGCCGCCAGGTCGAAACGGGCACGTGGCAATTGTTCTTTCACGATCCGAATGGCGCGCGGGTCGAACTCGACTTTGTGGCGACTGAGGAAGGGCCTACGAAATAGCGACCGTCAGATGAACGGCCGGGGTGATTCCGGCGGCAGGTCATATTTGGCGCATGCGATCGCCGCATCCATGTCGTGAATGCCGATGCGGTCCGGTGTCCATTCGATCAACTTTGACCTGCGCAGCGATTGCAGCGTCTTGTTGGTGTGCACGATGGAAAGCCCGATCGTATCCGCGATCTGCGCCTGTGTCAGCGCGATGTTGAGATAGGTGCGCCCGGCCATGCCGGTCGCCCGGCCGCGCAAAAACAGAAACAGCGCAAGATAGGCAATGCGTTCGCGCGCGCTGCGCCGGCCGACCGACGTCAAGTGATCATCGAGCGAGCTTTCCTCCTGCGCGGCCAGCCATGCCACGTCGAAACCCAGCCGCGGATGAGTCGAAAACAGCTCCAGGAACCGTTCGCGCTGGAAGATGCAAACGCGCGCTGCGGTGACGGCCTCGACGCCGTAATGCAGCGGATCTTCCATCGCGCCTTGCAGCCCGATCATATCGCCCGGAAAAAGGAAGTTGACGATCTGGCGCCGGCCGTCTTCCATCATCTTGAAGCGGAAGAGGACACCCTGAAGCAGGGAATAGAGGTGTGGACTGACGACCCCCTGCGAGAGCATCTGTGCGCCCTTGGCAACATACAGCTCGCCCTGTTTGAACTCCTGCATGTATTCGATCTGGGCCGGGGTCAGCGGACGAAGCCCAGCGACGGCTTGTAAAGGACAATTGGCGCAAGGAATAATGGGGCTTTCTGCAGGTTTGAGAGCCATCGACACGCGAGCTCCTTGTGCTGCTTGTCAAATTTTAATGCGTCTATATGACCTTAACGGCATAAGCCGGCAAACGTTCCTCAGAAGCGTGACCTATTGGCCCGATCTCTAGAAAGAAAGCTCGAATGTCCGGAGTGGATGATAGGGATGATAGGGAGGAATCCCTTCGGGACCTCCGAATCCTGCTGGTCGAGGACGATCCGTTGATTCGCCTCGACCTCGAAGCCAGCCTGTCCGAATTCGGTGCGACCGTAACAGCCGTCGCCGATGTCGCGGCGGCGCTGAAGGTCATGGCGGCCTCAGTGCCGGATTTCGCTGTGCTCGATTTCGAACTGGGCGCGGAAACCAGCGAGCCGATCGCCACGGCCGCACAGACCCGCAACGTGCCGTTTTTCTATCTGTCCGGCTATAGCGAGCGTGACGGACGCTTTGAGCGCTGGCCAGGCATCGACGTTCTGGTGAAGCCCCTGTCCGCAGTCACGATCGCGCATCGCATTCAAGAATTGCTCGGCAAGGGCGATAGGCGACGCTCCGCGCATTCCTAAGACATTCCGATTGTTGCCGACTTTGGCAGCCTGCCGGGAACAATGCTGCGAATTGCTTGTTCGCCGTTCATAGGCTGTTCTTAGGAGGAACCCATGCCTCGCGGCGACAAGTCGAAATATTCCGGCAAGCAGAAACGCCAGGCCGAGCATATCGAGGAAGGCTACGAAAGACGCGGAATCAGCGAAGGCGAAGCCGAGCGCCGCGCCTGGGCCACCGTCAACAGGATGACCGGCGGCGGCAAGAAGGAAGGCGGCTCCGGCCGCGGCAAGAAGATGAACAAGGCGCCGGCGCGCAAAGGCGGACGACTGGGCGGAACGGCCGCCGCTCAGCGGTCGGCGGCAGCGCGCTCGGCCACCGCGCGCAAAGCCGCGGCGACGCGCAAACGTCGCGGCAAGAGCGGGAAAAAGGCCCGCTGAGCGTGGCGTGGCGGGCAAGCCAGTTTTTGGCCATCATCTTTACTGCCCTGGCGTTCGCTCCGGGCGCTGCTCATCTCATGGAGTTGCCGGCGAAGATCGACATGCCGGAGCAACCCTATTTCATCGTCCAGCAGATCTATCGCGGCTGGGCATGGGCGGGGGTCGCGATCTTTGCCGCGCTGCTCGCAAATTTCGGGAGCGCGATGCTGGCTCCCCGTCAGTCCCGGCAGTTCTGGTTGTCCATGGCTGCCGGGATTTTAATCGCGGCGACCCTTGCGATCTTTTTCATCTGGACCTATCCCGCAAATCAGGCCACCGCAAATTGGACCTCGGTGCCTGAGGGCTGGGAGCGATTGCGGACCCAGTGGGAATATTCTCACGCGGTGAATGCCGTAGTCGCTTTCGTCGCGCTGCTCTGTTCGGTTGGTTCCGCTTTGTCGAGCAGCGCTGCGCGACCGGTCGTGACGCGCGCGGACGCCCCGGACGCCTCCCGCGGCACAGCCCGACACGCGTGAGATAGTCTAGACGCGCCCGATGCTCGAATAGCGGAAGCCGGCTGCCCGCATCTCCGATGGACGATAGATGTTACGCATATCAACGACAACGGGCTGCCGGAGGACGGCTTTCATGCGGCGCAGATCGAGCGCGCGGTAGGAATTCCACTCGGTCAGGAACACCACCGCGTCGGCGCCGGTCATCGCTTCATAGGGATCGGCGCAATAAGCGAGGTCCGGCATCAACTTCCTGGCTTCCGCCATGCCTTCCGGATCGTGGGCCTTGATTGCGGCGCCGGCCTTGAGCAGCGCGGGCGCGATGGCAAGGCTGGGCGCTTCGCGCATATCGTCCGTGTTGGGCTTGAAGGTAAGGCCCAGCAGCGCGACCACCTTGCCCGCCGGCGATCCGCCGAGCGCTACAACGATGCGCTCCGCCATGTTCAACTTGCGCGCTTCGTTGAATTCCGCGGTCGCCTCGATCAGGCTGATCGGCGCGCCCGCCTGGCGCGCGATCTCGACCAGCGCGCGCGTATCCTTCGGGAAGCAGGATCCGCCATAGCCCGGACCCGGATGCAGGAATTTCTGGCCGATGCGCCCGTCCAATCCGACGCCACGCGCCACGTCATGAACGTCCGCCCCAACTTTCTCGCACAGATCGGCGATCTGATTGATGAAGGAGATCTTCATCGCGAGGAATCCGTTGGACGCGTATTTGATGAGTTCGGCGGTCTCAAGGCCGGTGAAGAGGATCGGCGTCTCGATCAAAAACAGCGGCCGATAAAGCTCGCGCATTTTTTCGCGTCCGCGCTCCGTCTCGGCACCGATCACCACGCGGTTCGGCCGCATGAAATCGTCGATCGCCGACCCTTCGCGCAGGAATTCCGGATTAGAGACGACATCGAAATCCGCTTGCGCATTGGTCGCGCGGATGATCTCCGCCACCTCGCGCCCGGTTCCGACCGGGACGGTGGATTTGGTCACCACCACGGTATAGCCGCGCACCGCCTGGGCAATCTGCTTCGCCGCCTCGCGCACGTAGGTGAGGTCCGCGTGGCCGTCGCCGCGCCGGCTGGGCGTGCCGACCGCGATGAAAACCAGATCGGCGTCGGCCACCGTTGCCGACAGGTCTTTGTCGAATTTGAGGCGCCCGGCAGCGACGTTGCGCGCCACCAGGGCATCCAATCCCGGCTCGTAGATCGGAATCTCGTTGCGGCGCAGACGGCCGATCTTCAGCTCGTCCTGATCGATGCAGGTGACGTGATGGCCGAATTCGGAGAAGCAGGCGCCCGATACCAGGCCGACATAGCCCGCGCCGATCATTGCGATTTTCATGGCGGCCGTTTCTCCCCGGTCTCTTTCAGCGCTTCAAATCTTGCGCGAGGGCAAGCACGGCCTCCCGCACCTTGCGTCCGATCTTTGGGTGATCGAGGGCATAGGCGATGTTGGCCTCGATGAAGCCGGCCTTGTCACCGCAATCGAAGCGCCGGCCCTCGAACCGATAGCCGTAGAACCGGCCGCGCCCGCACATCTGCGCCATCGCGTCGGTCAGCTGGATCTCGCCGCCCGCGCCCGGCGTCTGCTGGTCGAGATGGCTGAACACGTCCGGCTGCAGGATGTAGCGACCGATGATGGAAAGCGTCGATGGCGCCTCGTCCGGCTTCGGCTTCTCGACCAGGCCCAAGGCCTCGACCAGGCGTCCGCTCTCCTTGCCGGTCTTGAGGATGCCATAGCGGTCGGTGTGGGCCTTCGGCACGTCCATCACCGCGACCACGTTGCCGCCGACCTCGTTATAGAGTTCCACCATCTGCTTCAGGCACGGCACGTTCGCTTGCACCAGATCGTCCGCCAGCAGCACCGCGAACGGCTCGTTGCCGACCAGGTTGCGCGCGCACCAGACCGCATGACCAAGGCCGCGCGCTTCCTGCTGGCGGATGTAGGCAACCTCGCCCGGGTTCGGCACCAAATTGTTGATGAGCGCCAGCTCGGCATTCTTCTGCCGTTCCTTCAGCGTCTCCTGCAATTCGTAGGAGTAGTCGAAGTGGTCCTCGATCGCGCTCTTGCCCCGCCCGGTCACGAAGATCAGCTCCTCGATCCCAGCGGCCCGCGCCTCCTCCACCGCATACTGGATCAGCGGCTTGTCCACGACGGGCAGCATCTCCTTCGGCATCGCCTTGGTCGCCGGCAAAAACCGCGTCCCCAACCCGCCGACCGGAAAGATCGCCTTACGCAGCGGCTTGCGCATTCGTCAGTCCTCTTTTCTTGGATGTCATTCGCGTGGCCGATCGTGACGCAGGTTGTGCCACAGCGACCATCGACCGGCAACCTGCCGCGCCCCTAGCCTTTCGACTATGCTCTGGTATGTACTTGAAATTATTATATTTTGTTTAGGCCACCCGCGCGTCCTGGAGGCCCAGGGCGGCGACCAGCTCGCGCACTTCCTGCCGAGCGGCAACGTGAGAGATGCGCCAGGTGACGCCGGCATCCTTCCTGCTGAGATCGAGTAAGGTGAGGCCGCGCGGAAACAATTCGCGGAAGATGACACGTTCGGTGAAGCCGGGCGCGATGCGGAAGCCGATGCGGCGCGACAGCTGCTCGAGCAGCCTTCCGATATCCCGCTTGTTCTTGGCATCGAGGCTGCTGAGGCGGTTGCGCATCACGATCCAATCGATCGGCCGGCCGCGATTGATGGCGCGCTGCTTGCGCTGGTCCCACACCATTTCGCTATAGACGCTGGGCTTCAGGATCTTTTCGCCGTCGCGGTCGATCCGGCCGAGCAAGTCGAGATCGAGGAAGCTGTCATTCAGCGGCGTGATCAGCGTGTCGGCCAGCGTATGCGCCAGGCGCGACAGCGAGGTATCGGAGCCCGGCGTATCGATGACGATGAACTCGCAATCCGCCAGCTCGGCGAGCGCACCGCCCAGCCGATCGGCTTCGTCGTCGCGGCCGGCGATCGCGCTGTCCGCCGCCGAGCGTTGCACCGGGACGTGACGCGACAGCGGCAGCGGCACCAGCATCTGCGCCGCGGTCGCCTTGCGGTTCTCGATATAGCGGGTGAAAGAGCCCTGGCGCGCATCGCAGTCGATCGAGCCGACCTTGTAGCCGTCGTGGAGCAGCGCAACGACCAGATGCATGGCAGTGGTCGATTTGCCCGACCCGCCTTTTTCGTTGCCCAGCACGATGATATGCGGCTTGCCCGTGCGTTGCAGCGTCACGCCCGCGACTCGGCTGCCTTGCCAATCCATACTGCAGTGTCATGAAACACCGCACCGCCGTTTGGCAAGCCCGCGTCGTCGCTAGTCAGGGTGTTGATGCCGTTGCCACCCACGAAGGCGGCGTTGGGCCAGATCGACTCGGCCACCACGACGCCCGGCAGCAGGCCAGCGAACGGCCTCACATGGATCAAGACCCGACCCCGGTCATTGCCGATCTCCGCCAGATCGCCCTCTGCCAGCCCGAGTCGCGCTGCATCGGCCGGGTGGACCAGCAGGGTCGGGCGCCCTTCCCGCTTCTTTGATCCCGGCGTTTCGGTGAAGGTGGAATTCAGGAACGACCTGGCCGGCGCTGTCACCATCCGGAACGGCCGCTCCGGCGTCGGCGCATCGAACACCGGCGCCATATCCGGCAGAGCCGGCAACCGCGCGTGATCCTTGCCGATCCTGGCCCAGTCGGCCTTGAAGTGGAACTTCTTGTCGGGATGGCCGAAGCCGTCCTGGAAATGCGCCGTCTCGAAATCCAGCGCGCATTCCTGCCAGTGCTTCTCGTGGATCTCATCTGGCCCCGGCCAGCCGGAACGCTTCAGCGTCTCCGTGATGATCTCCCATTCGCTCATGAAGAAGGCGGGATGCTGGCAGCCCAGCCGCTTGGCGAGTTCGCAGATCACGTAGTGGTTGGTGCGCGCCTCGGCATAGGGCTCCACCACCTTGCGCGTCACCTGCAGGAAAGTGTGGCCGCTGCCCTGATAGATATCGTCATGCTCTAGGAAGGTGGTCGCCGGCAGCACGATATCCGCCATCGCCGCCGTCTCAGTCATGAACTGCTCGTGCACGCAGGTGAAGAGGTCCGGCCGCGACATCCCTTGCCGCACCAGGTTCGTGTTGGGACAGACCATCATCGGATTCGTGTTCTGCACGATCATCGCCATGACAGGCGGGCCGTCGCCCAGATCGCGCTTGTCGCCGGTCAGCACCGCACCCAGGCGCGACTGATCCAGCTCGCGCACGTTGCGATCCAGCAGCTCCTTGCCGACGATCATCGAATTGTCGATGTGATAGAGTGAGCGGTTGGAATAGAGCGCCCCGCCGCCCTTGTGAGCCCAGGCGCCCGTGATGGTCGGCAGGCACGTGACCGCGTGCAGCGACACCGCACCGTTACGCGCGCGCGCGAAGCCGAAGCCGACGCGAATGTAAGCGCGCTTGGTCCCGCCATAGAGCCGTGCGAACGCGCGGATGGTCTCCGCCGGCACGCCGGTCACGCCTTCCGCCCATTCCGGTGCCCGGTCCCGGACGTGCGCTTCGAGGGCCGCGGGATCGTCGGCATGGCGCGCCATGTAGTCGCGGTCGGCGTACCCTTCCGCAAACAGCACATGCATCATGCCAAGTACCAGCGCGGCATCGGTGCCCGGCCGCAGCATGATGTGCTGGTCCGCCACCTCGGCAGTCGGATTGCGATAGGGATCGACCGAGATGAACTTGGCGCCGCGCTCCTTTCGCGCGCGCGCCACATGGGTCATGACATTGACCTGGGTCGAGACCGGGTTGGTGCCCCAGGCGATGATGAGGTCGCTGTCCGCGATCTCGCGCGCATCGACGCCGCGCATGACACCGACGCCGGCCATCCAGCCGGAATCGGACAAGGCCACGCAGATCGTGCTTTTCTGCCGTGAATATTTTTTCTCATGCCGCAGCCGTTCGATGCCATCGCGCTGCACAAGGCCCATGGTGCCGGCATAGAAATATGGCCAGACCGATTCCGCGCCCCATTGCTGCTCGGCCTTGATGAACCGCTCGGCCGTCTCGTCGAGCGCCTGCTCCCATGAAATCGGCGCGAAGGCCTCAAGGCCGACGCCCTTCTCACCCACGCGCCTCATCGGCTGCGCCAGCCGGTCGGGATGATGCTGCCGCTCGGCATAGCGCGCCACCTTGGCGCAGATCACGCCGGCGGTGTACGGGTTGGCCTTCGCGCCATGCACGCGGCCGATGCGCGTCGGGCTGAGCCGCTCGACCTCCAGCGCGCAGGTGGAAGGGCAATCGTGCGGACAGGCGCTGTGCACGATGTCCGGCTTGGCATTGGCGATGGTGTCCAAGGGCATGAAAATATCGGGGCCGCTCTTGGCGGCACGCTCCAAAATACCTAGAGTGCCGCGACTTTACCCGCCGGGGCCCGGCATTTCCAGGGCCGCGAGGGCTCATTCGGGGATGTATCGTGACAAGTTTGGCGGCCGCCGGTCAGCTTCAATTCAAGCCCAGATTGGGCGTGTTCTACATCGTGGCGGCCATTGCCGTTCTCGGCAGCACCGACGCCATCGTCAAATGGTCGACCACCAACATCGACCCGATCCAGATCGGATTCTCCCGCTTTGTCGTCTCGCTGATCATGGTACTCTGGCTGGTCGGCCAGTCGCAACCGGGCTTCGCAGCATTGCGCACGAAGCGGCCGGCGGAACATGCCGCCCGCGCTTTCTGCGCTGCAGTCGAACTGACGGCCTTCTATTTCGCGATCAGCCTCATCCCACTGCCGACGGCGATGAGCCTCGTCGCCACGTCCCCCATCTTCGGCACCCTGCTCGGCGTGGTGTTCCTGCGCGAACGCCTGCGCCTCGGCGGATGGATCGCCGTCTTCACGGGCTTCGTCGGCATGCTGCTGGTGGTGCAGCCTGAAGAGGGCGTCGACAGCTTCTATGGCACGATCGCCGTCCTAACGTCGGTCTTTCTCTGGTGCTTCGCACAGCTCTTTGCGCGGCGCCTCAGCACGACCGAGAGCAACCTCTCCATCCTGTTCTATTATGCGATCGGCGGGGTTGTCATCCTCGGCCTCGCGACGCCGTTCGTCTGGGTCAATCCGACGCCGCTCGAATGGGCCGGGATTCTCGCAGTCGGGATTTTCGGTTGTATCGGCCAGTATTTCCTGATCCTGGCCCTGCGCTATGCGCCGATGTCACTGCTGGCGCCGTTCGAATACAGCGCGCTGGTCTGGGCCAGCCTCTATGGCTACATCTTCTGGGGCGACCTGCTGGGACCGATCGCCGTCGTCGGCGTCGTCATCATCGTCGCAGCCTGCCTCTACATCACGCGCACCATGGAGCACTGATGGCCAGCGATGTGATCGGCCAGGCCGAGGTCGATTGCGTCGTCATCGGCGCGGGAGTGGTCGGCCTCGCCTGCGCGCGGCGGATCGCGCAAAGCGGCCGCGAGGTCCTGATCCTGGAATCCGAAAGCGACATCGGATCCGGCATTTCAGCCCGCAACAGCGAAGTCATCCACGCCGGTATCTATTATCCAACCGGCAGCCTGAAGGCGCGCTTGTGTGTCGCAGGCCGCGAGCGGCTCTATGCCTATTGCGCGGACCACGGTGTCACCGCGCGCAGGGTCGGCAAGCTGGTGGTCGCGACCACGTCCGAACAGATCCCGGCTTTGCACAAACTGATGGACCAGGCGCGCGCCAACCATGTCGACGATCTGGCGCTGCTCAGGGCGGACCTGGCCCGCGCACTGGAGCCCCAGCTCTCCTGCGTCGCCGCGTTTCATTCGCCTTCGACCGGTATCGTCGACACGCATGGACTGATGCTGAGCCTGCTGGGCGAAGCGGAAGCGCACGGTGCCGCCCTTGCCCGCCATGCGCCCGTGGAGCGCGGATGGATCGAGGATGACGGGCGGATCACGCTCGCGGTCGGCGGCGCCGAGCCGATGCAGGTGACGGCGCGCTTGCTGGTCAACGCCGCCGGCCTCGGCGCGCAGGCAATCGCGCGGAGCTTTGAAGCCTATCCTGCCGATCGCATTCCGCCGCTCTACTACGCCAAGGGCAACTATTTCTCCTTGAGCGGACGATCGCCGTTTTCGCGCCTGATCTATCCGATGCCGGAAGTGGCTGGGCTGGGCGTGCATCTGACGCTGGACCTGGCGGGGCAAGCCCGCTTCGGCCCGGATGTCGAATGGGTGGATCGGCCCGACTACGATGTCGATCCACGGCGTGGCGATGCCTTCTATACCGCCATCCGCACCTATTGGCCGGGCCTACGCGACGGTGCATTGCAGCCGGCCTATGCCGGCATCCGCCCTAAGATCCAGGCGCCGGGGGCGTTAGCCGCGGACTTCCGGATCGATGGGCCGGAGGTCCATGGGCTTCCCGGCCAAGTTCACCTCTATGGCATCGAATCCCCCGGCCTAACCTCGTGCCTTGCCATCGCCGATGAGGTCGCCATCCGAGTCGGCCTGGAGCAAAACGCGTCGATAACCGCCTAGCTTGTAATCGTTCAAATCAGCACGCCGATGATGCAGCGCAGCGACTCGCGTCGGCAACGCGTTTGATCGGCGGAGAATTGTTCCGCGTGCGCCGCAACAATTCGGCACTGACCGCATGCTCGTTTGAGAAGCCATGTTTTCGGCGCTACTCTTCCCGCATCAACATCAGCAGGAGATCACGCACACCTAACGAAATTGGGGGAGCCACCATGGCACAGGAATCTGGCCCATCCGGCGTCAGCTATGAAAAGGTTGGCACCGAATATTTCGAGAAGCGGAGTCTGCGTCGGCACGCCCGCGCATGGTCACTCTGGGCGCTTGGGGTGGGCGCCGTCATCTCCGGGGACTTCTTCGGCTGGAACTACGGCCTCGCCACCGGCGGCTTCGGCGGCCTCTTCATCGCCACCATCATCGTCAGCGTCATGTATATCGGCCTCTGCTACTGCCTGGCCGAGATGTCGCCGGCCTTGCCGCATACCGGGGGGGCCTATTCCTTCGCGCGAACTGCGATGGGCCCGTGGGGCGGCTTCCTCACCGGCCTTGGCGAGAACATGGAATACGTCATCACGCCGGGCGTGATCATCATCTCCGTCGGTGCCTATCTGCAGACGATCTTCGCAACACCGCCGGAATGGCAATGGGTCTGGTGGGTGGTCGTGTTCGTCATCTTCGTCGGCCTCAATGTCTGGGGCGTCGAGCTGTCGTTCCGCTTCACGGTCTTGATCACCTTCATCGCGATGGCGGTTCTGGTGTTCTTCTTCCTCGCGGCGCTCTCGGCCTTCGACTTCAACCGACTGGCGCTCAATATCGGCATCGGGCCCGATGGCGCTGCGGTCGAACTGCCGGAGGGGGGCGGGCCGTTTAATCCGTTCGGGATCGACGGCATCCTCAAGTCCCTGCCCTTTGCGATCTGGTTCCTGCTGGCGATTGAGCAGCTTCCACTCGCGGCGGAGGAGAGCCACGATCCGAAGAAGGATATGCCGAAAGGCCTGTTGTGGGGCCTCGGGACCCTGATCGTGCTGGGCTTCCTGACGCTCTTCTTCAACGCTGCGGTGCCGCCTGGTGCTTTCAAGCTCGGAAGCTCCGCACAGCCGTTGCTCGACGGCTTGATCGGCATCTTCGGCGAAGGGCTCGGCACGAAGTTCCTGGCGTTGCTCGCGGTCGCCGGCCTCATCGCCAGCTTCCACACCATAATCTATGCTTACGGCCGCAACATCTACTCGCTGAGCCGAGCGGGCTACTTCCCGCGGTGGATGTCGATCACGCATGGCGGGCGCAAGACACCTCACGTCGCGCTGATCCTCGGCGGGGCGGTGGGGCTTATCCTCGCCCTGTTCATGAACTACGTGTTCGGCACGGCCTCCTACGTGGGCGCAGCCTTGCTCAACATGGCAGTGTTCGGCGCGGTCATCTCCTACACCATGCAGGGGTTGTCGTACTACATCCTGAAGCGCGACTTCCCCACGATCGAGCGGCCCTACGTCAGCCCGCTCGGCAATCTCGGTGCCTTTGCCTGCATGGCCATCGCCCTGCTAACGCTGGTCTACATGTTCCTGAACGAGGCCTATCGGCCTGGCCTGTGGGGCGCTCTCATCTGGTATGCCCTCGGCGTGCTCTACTTCGCGATCGCCGGCCGGCACAAGCTGGTGCTCTCGCCGGAAGAACAATTCGCCATGACGCACCGCAAGGCGGCCGCCAGATAGCCAAGGCGGTTCTCATCGGCATCGGAGGCGGCGGCGCCTCAAGCGCCGCCGCCTCCTTGTCGGGCATCGGTAGGAACCGATGCACCGTGCGCAGCCAGTCTCGGGACGGCTTTACAAGCCAATCACGCCTGCTCATACTCCCGCCACGCGGCGTCTAGAGGCATGGACGCACGCGGTCGGAGTCGCAAATCGCGCGACGAAGGGGGTTCGGGCCGCTCAGGCGCGACGGACAGCTTCAACGGCATATAAGACTTGGCAGATCAGCCAAACAGCCGGCCCTGATCGAACAATCGATCCTGGTGTCGCTCGACTGCGAAACAGCAATAGAGGGGAGCTTACATGGCAGACCAACAACACCATGATGCGGACGTGAAGCAACTTCACTCCATGGGATACTCGCAAGAGTTGGCCCGTCGCATGGGTCTATTCCAGAATTTCGCAATCTCGTTCTCGATCATTTGCATCCTGGCGGGCGGCATCACCGCCTTTCCGCTGTCCTTGAGCGCCGCCGGCGGCGCATCGCTGGGCATCGGATGGTTGCTGGCTTCGATCTTCACGCTGATCGTTGCCACGGCGCTTGGCCAGGTGGCCTCGGCCTATCCAACAGCGGGCGGCATCTATCACTGGGCATCGATCCTGGGCAACCGGGGCATCGGCTGGGGCGCTGCGTGGCTCAATCTGCTGGGCCTGATGTTCGTCGTCTCTTCGGTAAACGTCGGCCTGTGGTGGCTGGTTCGCGATCTCATGCTGCCGAACGTATTCCATATCGATACGGCCTCTCTCGTGTCGGCGGCGATGTTCGATAAGGGCTGGTGGTCCCAGACCATCTTCGTGATCGTCGTCACCACCATCCAGGCGATCGTCAACCATCGCGGTATCAAGCTGACGACCGTGCTGACCGACTTCAGCGGCTATCTGATCTTTGCCGTCACGATCGTTCTGATCATCGGCTTGCTGGCTGCCGCGCCGGTTGTGCTGGATTTCGGCAGGCTGTTCACCTTCGCGGACTATACCGGCGATGCCGGCGGCGGCGTTTGGCCCACCCCGACCAGCGATCGCTGGCTGGGCGCCATCTTCCCCGGCGCCATCGCGGCATTGATCCTGGGTTTGCTGCAGGGCGTTTACACGATCACGGGGTTCGATGCTTCCGGTCACACGTCGGAGGAAACCCGCAATGCCGCGCGCGAGGTGCCGAAGGGCATGATCCACTCGGTATTCTGGTCGGGCCTGTTCGGCTACATCATGGTCTGCGCGTTCGTGCTGGCCATGCCGTCGGTCGAAGAGGGTGCCAAGCAGGGCTGGCTAGCATTCCCCTGGACCATGGAACAATCGGGCATGCCGGTCATCCTGAAGAACGTGCTGATCATTGGCATCGTGGTTGCGAACTTCCTCTGCGCGCTTGCCGGATTAACGTCCTGCTCGCGCATGCTGTTCGCATTCTCCCGCGATGGCGGCGTTCCTTGGTTCTCCAAATCGCTGCGCAAGGTCAGCAAGGAGTTCCGGACGCCCGCCAACGCGATTTGGGCCGGCGGCGTCCTGTCCATCATTGCCACGCTCTATGGCGATGCGTTTATCGTGCTGTCGACCGGCTGCGCGGTGTTCCTGTACGTGTCCTACGCGATCCCGATCGGCGCGGGCTTGCTGACCGAGGGAAAGACCTGGACCAAGAAGGGACCGTTCGATCTGGGTGCCTGGTCGAAGCCGATCGCCTTCCTGGCGGTGCTCGGTTGCATTGTTCTGGTGGTCGTCGGCGTGCAGCCACCGAACGAGAAGGTCGGATACCTGCTGTTCTGGGGCATCATCGCCCTGATCATCATTTGGTATGCGGTGGAGAAGAAGCGCTTTGCCGGTCCGCCACTGACCGAAGAAGCCGTGAAAGCCCGGCAGGCCGAGATCGCCCGCGAGGAAGCGGCGATGGGCGGTGCCGGATAACAATCGGTTATGTGTTACCGAATTCCTGGGGCCGCTCTTCGGAGCGGCCCTTTTTTTGCGTCCTTTTGCGCCTTGACGACACTTTAGCGCCGACACAGACTTGTCCCCTGTTTCGCCGTCGTCGGGAGAGACCGCGACCCTTACGGGTATCGCGGCGCCGAAGGAGCAACCGCCCCCGGAACCTCTCAGGCAAAAGGACCGATCGCGGCCATATACTCTGGAAAGCAGGCATGGCGACCCGAAGTCGCAGCGCCTCACCGAAGGAGTAAACCGGTCTTGCCGCTAGCATGATCGGTGAATCTCTCAGGTCCAATAGACAGAGGGGGGACCGGCCTTCCGCTCAACCAGGAGGGCGGGCCACACGTCACCCGGGGGGAGCTGGATGGCTGAGGAAGAGGATCATCGCGCGTGGCGGCCGCCCTCCGTGGCGGAGACGCTGCGTTCGCCTGCTTCGCCCTTCGCGCTCGATATCGAGCGGCGGGCCGCGCTCAGCCTGGTCCTGATGAGCGGCTTCGCGCTGGGAGATCTTGCGCGCCTGCTGGATGTCTTCACTTCCGCCAACGAGCTGTCACACCGCCATGCGTTCGCCTGGGAGATCGTGGCCATCTCCGGCCGCTCGGTCGCCAGTTCCGCCGGCATCCCGGTCGCCGCCGATGGCGACGTGACGGAATTGCGCCCCCGCTCTACCGTCATCGTGCTCAGCGATGCCGATGCGTCCTCCGACGATTGCGCCGGCCTCGCCGCCTGGCTTAGCGCGCATCCGGCTTCGATCCAGCGCCTGGGCGGCATCGGCGGCGGCTGCTCCGTGCTCGGCCGCATCTCCGCCATGCCGAAGGAACGGGCCCGCGGCGCCGCGCAGCGCAAGGAGCTGTTCTGGCGCAAGGACGATTTCTTTGGCTGTCGCGGCGGCTGCGCGACCTCCGATTTCGCGCTCGCCAATGTCGAGGCGCTGCTGGGTGCACCGGTCGCCCAGCAGGTGATGATGCGCCTGGCGCGCCAGCGGGTGCGCAAGAAGATCGAGCCCGCCGCCGACCAGCAGCAATCGATCGAGACCCAGGTCGCACCGCCGATCAAGCGCGCGGTCGCCCTGATGCGCAACACGGTCTCGGATCCTGTTCCCCTGCCGAGGATCGCGGCGGAGGCGGGAATACACCTTCGGCATCTGGAGCGGCTGTTTCATCGCCATCTCGGCGTCAGCCCGCGTGGCTACTACCAGCGGCTGCGCCTCGCCCGTGCGCGCGACCTGGTCCAGGGCACCATGCTTGGGCTCGCCCGGGTGGCAGAAGCGGTGGGTTTCGACTCGCTTTCGCATTTCTCCAAATGCTATATGGACGCCCACGGAGTGAGGCCGAGCGAGGACCGCCAGCGTCACTTCACCACCCCCGGCGACATGCCGGGTGACGGGCTCCCGGGGGATGCGACAACCATCAACGAGCCACCTTCCAAACGCCCATCCGGCGCGCGTCGCCACGCCGCCTAGAATTCCAATCACGACATAAATCACGACGACAAACGGGGAAGAACGTCATGCCTTTGAAGCCGGAGCAGGTGAAGAGCGTCGCTGACGCCAAAAAGATCGTGGAGGAAAGGGGCCTCACGCATATCAAGGTTGGCGTCTTCGACGGCGATGCGATCCTGCGCGGCAAATACATGTCGAAGGCGAAGTTCTTCTCGGCGCTCGAGGGCGGCTTCGGATTCTGCGACGTCGTGCTCGGCTGGGACAGCAACGACCAGCTGTTCGACAACGTCAAATATACTGGCTGGCACACCGCCTATCCCGATGCCTGGGTGCGCGTGGTGCCGGAAACCTGCCGCGAGATTCCGTTCGAAGACAACATGCTGTTCTTCCTAGCCGAGTTCGTGAACAAGGCGGAGGAGATCTGCCCGCGCGGCGTCCTGCGCCGGGTGATCGATCAGGCAAAGACGATGGGCTATGAGGCCTATGCCGCCGCCGAATACGAATTCTTCATGTTCGACGAAACGCCGGAGAGCGTGCGCGAGAAGGGCTTCCGCAACCTGCAGCCGATGACCCCCGGCTTTTTCGGCTACTCGGTCCTGCGCGGATCGGTGTGGGCGGAGCTCTATCACGAGATTCTCGACACCTGCGAGAAAATGCGCATGCCGATCGAGGGGTTGCATACCGAGACCGGGCCCGGCGTGCTGGAAGCGGCCCTGACCGTCGACAAGGCGCTGGAGGGCGCCGACCGCGCGGCCTTGTTCAAGACCTTCATGAAAGTGCTGGCGCAGCGGCGCGGCCTGATGGCGACTTTCATGGCCAAATGGTCCAACAATTGGCCCGGCCAGAGCGGCCACATCCATGTCAGCCTCAAAGGCAAGGACGGCAAGTCGGTCTTCTACGACACGAAGAAGCCGCACAATATGAGCGACAAGCAGCGCTGGTTCGTCGGCGGCCAGCAGGCCTTGATGCCGGAGTTGCTGGGCATGGTAAGCTGCACGGTCAATTCCTATTCGCGCCTCATCCCCGGCTTCTGGGCGCCGACCAATGCGACCTGGGGCGTCGAGAACCGCACCTGCGCGCTTCGCGTCATTCCGGGCTCGGAGAAGTCCCAGCGCGTCGAATACCGCATCGCCGCCGCCGACATGAACCCCTATCTGGCATTCGCGGTTGCCCTCGGCTCGGGCCTCTACGGCATCGAGAACAAGATCGAGCCCATGCCGCCCATCGTCGGCAACTCCTATGATATGAAGCATCCGGCGAAGCTCGACCTGCCGCGCACGCTCTGGGAAGCGGCGCAGCGCCTGCGCAAGTCGAAGGCGGCGGCCGAATTGTTCGGCGAAGCCTTCGTCGATCATTGGGCTTCGACCCGCGAGTGGGAAGAGCGCGAGTTCCGCAAGCACATCACCGATTGGGAACTGCAACGCTATTTCGAGATCATCTAACGGACGACGGACATCATGGCCTCCATCCAGAAAACCATCACCCCGATCGACAACAGCGTCTATGTCGAGCGGCCCTACGCGACCCAGTCGGAGATCGCCGCCACCCTGAAGGCGGCCGCCGAAGCGCAGCGCAGATGGAAGACGGTCCCGGTCGCCGAGCGCGCGAAGATCCTCGCCAAGGCCATCGATATCTTCCTCACGCACAAGGACGAGCACGCCGAGCAGATCACGCGCCAGATGGGCCGGCCGATCGCCCAGAGCCCGGGCGAGATGCGCGGTTTCGAGGAGCGCGCACGCTACATGATCCAGATCGCCGCCGATGCGCTGGCCGACATCGAGGCGACGGACAAGCCGGGCTTCGTACGCTTCATCCGGCGCGAGCCGCTGGGTGTCGTCTTCATCGTCGCGCCGTGGAATTATCCGTACCTGACCTCGGTCAACGGCGTGGTGCCCGCCCTGATGGCTGGCAACGCGGTTGTCCTGAAGCACTCGGCCCAGACGCCGCTCTGTGCCGAAGGATTCCAGCAGGCGTTCGACGCCGCCGGTCTGCCAAAGGGCCTGTTCCAGCATCTGGTGCTGACCCACGACGACACGGCGAAGGTGATCGCCGCGCCGGAAATCGCCTATTGCAACTTCACCGGCTCGGTCGCCGGCGGCCATGCCGTCCAGCAGGCCGCCCTCGGCAAGTTCATGGGCCTCGGCCTGGAGCTCGGCGGCAAGGACCCGGCTTATGTGCGTGCCGACGCCAACCTGGACCATGCGATCGAGAACCTGGTCGACGGCGCCATGTTCAATTCCGGCCAGTGCTGCTGCGCCATCGAACGCATCTATGTGGACGAGAAGCTGTTCGACAAGTTTGTGGACGGCTTTGCGGATCTCACAAGAAAGTACAAGCTGGGCAACCCGCTCGATACTGCCACCAACCTCGGACCCATGGTGCGCACCTCCGCCGCCGAGTTCGTGCGTGGCCAGATCGCCGATGCGGTGAAGCGCGGTGCCAAGGCGCTAATCGATCCCAAGAGCTTCGCCGCCGACAAACCCGGCACGCCGTATCTGGCACCCCAGGTGCTGGTGAATGTTGATCATGCCATGAGCGTGATGTCGGAGGAGAGCTTCGGCCCCGTCATCGGCATCATGAAGGTGAAGTCGGACGACGAGGCGATCCGCCTCATGAACGACAGCAAATACGGCCTCACCTGCGCGCTATGGACCTCGGACACCGACGCCGCGGAACAGATCGGCGATCGGCTGGAGACTGGAACGATCTACATGAACCGCTGCGACTATCTCGATCCGGCTTTGGCCTGGGTTGGGGTCAAGGATTCCGGCCGCGGCGCCACCTTGAGTCGGGTCGGCTACGAGATGCTGACCCGGCCAAAGTCGTTCCACCTGAGGAAGATCTAGAACAGGCGGCTGCCCACCCCTGGACAGACCCTGAAACCCCTGTAAATCTGCCGCCCGTGAGGGACACCATCGCAAACAGCAGGGCGGTCATTATCGGCGGCGGGGTGGTCGGTTGCGCCATCTTCCGGCGCCTGGCCATGGCCGGCCTCGAGCCTGTTCTGGTGGAGGCGGCCACCGACATCCTGGACGGCGCCAGCAAGGGCAACAGCGCCCTGCTTCACACCGGGTTCGACGCGCCGGAAGGCAGCATCGAGCTCACCTGCATCCAGGCCGGCCACCGCGAATATCTGGCGATCAAGGACCACCTCAACCTGCCGCTGGTGGAAAGCGGCGCGCTGGTGGTGGCGTGGGATGAGGAGCAACTCGCCAAGCTGCCGGCAATTGTGGAGAAGGCGCATCGCAATGGCGTCGGCGACGTCGTGCAGATCGACCGCAACGAGCTGCGCCAGCGTGAGCCGTTCCTCAGCGAGCGCGGCCTCGGCGCGGTCTACGTGCCGGGAGAGCACATCATCGATCCCTGGTCCGCCCCGCTCGCCTATGCGCATCAGGGCTTGGCGCATGGCGGACAGATACTGCGGCGCTGCCGCGCTACGGGCGGCGAGTTCGACGGCTCACGCTGGAATCTGCAGACGACTCTCGGCGACATCTCGGCCGGCGTGGTCATCAACGCCGCTGGCAATTACGGCGACCTGGTCGAAGCCATCAACCGGAAGAGCCCCTTCACCATCACGCCGCGCAAGGGCCAGTTCGTCGTGTTCGACAAGCCTGCCGCCAAGCTGCTGCACGCCATCATCCTGCCGGTGCCGACCGATCGCACCAAGGGCATCGTTGCTTGCCGCACCGCCTTCGGCAATCTGCTGGTCGGCCCGACCGCGGAGGATCAACAGGATCGCGGGCGCGCGGACGTGGACCGCGCGATGCTGGAGCAGCTGATCGCCAAGGGCGTCGAAATGATCCCCGGCCTCGCGCGCCATTCCGTGAACGCGATCTATGCCGGCCTCAGACCCGCGACCCAGTTCAAGGACTACCAGATCGCCATCAACCGCGAGCGCCGCTGGATCACCGCCGCCGGCATCCGCTCGACCGGCCTCACCTCGGCGCTCGGCATCGCCCAGATGGTCGGTCGGAGCTTCGCCGAGAACTTCGGCGGCATGCGCGACGAGGAGCCGATCTGGACTCCCGTCCCCAATCTCGCTGAGGACCGGCCGCGCCAATACCTCACCCCGGCCGGCGGCGACATCGTGTGCCATTGCGAGCTGGTGACGCGCAGCGAGATCGTGGCAGCGCTGGACGGACCGCTGCCGGCCGGCGACCTTGGCGGATTGAAGCGCCGTACGCGCTGCATGATGGGGCGCTGCCAGGGCTTCTATTGCGGCGCCCAGGTTCTCGCGCTGGCGGAAGGCCGGCTGTTGTCATGACCACCAACAGCGATGTGCTGATCCTGGGCGGCGGGCCGGCCGGTCTTTCCTGCGCGCGCGCTCTGCGCGGGCTCGGCATCCATAGTGCCGTCCTGCTGGAGCGCGAAAGCGAACCGGGCGGCATTCCGCGTCATTGCGGCCACCTCGGCTTCGGTGTCCGCGAGTTCGGCAAGATCTATACCGGCCCCGACTACGCCAAGCGCCTCGCCGATGAAGCGGTCGGCGCCGATTTGCGGTTGCGCATGACGGCGTTGAAGCTCGAGCGTGACGGGATGGTGCGCACGACCGGCCCCAACGGCCCGGAGGATTTCCAGGCCAAGGCCGTCGTCCTGGCGCTCGGCGCACGCGAGATGCCGCGCAGCGCGCGCCTGATTTCCGGCGAGCGGCCATTCGGCGTGATGAACACCGGCGCCCTGCAGCAATTCGTCTATCTCCACGGCACTTGCCCGTTTCAGCGGCCTGTCGTCATCGGCAGCGAGCTGGTGGCGTTTTCCACGCTGCTGACCCTGCGCCACGCCGGCATCAAGCCGCTGGCGATCATCGAGGAGAATGAGCGTATCACCGCGCGCCAGCCCGGTAAGTGGATCGCACGCCTGGGCTTCGGCGTTCCAGTGCTGACCAATACCCGCCTCATTCGGATCCTCGGCCGGAACAGGGTGACCGGGATCGAGATCGACCGCGGCTTCGGCCCGGAGCGCATGGAATGCGACGGCGTCATCCTGACCGGCAGGTTCCGCCCCGAGACGGCGCTGATTGCGCCCAGCCACGTCGAGATCGACCCCGGCACCAGCGGCCCGTCGATCGATGCCTATTTCCGCTGCTCCGATCATCATTACTTCGCGGCGGGCAACGTGCTGCGCGGCATCGAGACCGCCGGGCAATGCTGGCGCGAAGGCAAGGCGGTGGCCGGGATGGTGATGGCGCGGCTGGAGAACCGCTTGCCCCTACGCGAGCCCGATGCGCGCGTGACGCTGCAAGGCCCGCTCGCTTATGTCTATCCGCAGCGCATCTATCGCGATGCACCTACGACCAATCCCTTGCTGTTCAAGGCGCGCGTGACGCACGCCGTGCACGGCCGCCTGTCGGTTGTCGTCGATGGCAGCGTGGTGTGGTCGCGCCGCATCTCCGCGCTGCCCGAACGCCGCATCGCTTGGCACCTTCCCTACAGAGATATGAGGGACTGCCAGCAGGTCTCGGTGGAACTCGATGCCGCCTGAGCCCTCTGTTATCGCCATCGACCAGGGCACGACGGGCACCAAGGCGCACCGCCTGCGCGGCGACGGAACGTTCGAGACCATCGCCGGCTTCGAGCATCGCCAGATCTATCCGCAGCAGGGCTGGGTCGAGCACGACCCGGAAGAGCTCACGCAACACGTCGAAGCCGCGCTCGACCGCGCTGGAGACGCCGCCGCCATCGGTATCGCGAACCAGGGCGAGACGGTCATCGCGTGGGATGCCGAGGCCAAGCGACCCATCCACAACGCCATCGTGTGGCAGGATTCTCGCACGTCAGATGTGACCGACCGGATGAGAGCGGATGGTGCCGAAGAACTGACGCTCACGATCGCGGGCCTGCCGCTCGATCCCTATTTCTCCGCAGCCAAGCTGCGCTGGCTCCTCGACAACGTGCCTGAAGCGAAGGCCCTGCGCAGCGCCGGACGCTTGCGCCTCGGCACCAGCGATTCCTTTTTCCTCGATCGCCTGACCGGCCGGTTCGCCACCGATGTCACCACCGCCTCGCGCACCAGCCTGATGAATCTCGAGACGCTGCAATGGGATGAGCGGCTCGCCGACCTGTTCGGCGTGCCGATCGAATGCCTGCCGGAGATTCGCCCCACCGCCGGTCTGTTCGCCGAGGCACGCGGCATTCCGGTCACCGCCAGCCTAGTGGATCAGCAAGCCGCTTTGTTCGGCCATGGTTGCCGGCGCAAAGGCGATGCCAAGATCACGTTCGGCACCGGCGCCTTCGCGCTGGCGGTGGCAGGCGCGGGCGTGCCCCGCGATACCGAAAGCGGGCTCGAAGCGACCATCGCCTGGAAGATCGGCGATGCGCCCTGCGCCTATGCGCTGCAGGGCGGAATCTACAACGCTGCCTCCGCCGTCAATTGGGCGCGCAGCCTCGGCCTGTTCGCGGACTACGAGGAGATCGACGCGTTCACGGCAGACTCGGCGATCGCGCGCGGCCTCGTCTTCGTGCCGGCGCTCAGCGGCCTCTCCTGCCCCTATTGGGACCGCCGCGCCGCCGGCCTCTGGCTCGGCATGGGGTTGGAGACGACCAGGTCCGACATGATGCAGGCCCTGCTCGAAGGCGTGGCGCTGCTGGCGGAAAAGGTCATGGCCGCCATCGACAAGCTCTCGCCCCTCGCGCCCGTGCTCTCGGTCGATGGCGGCCTCACACACAATTCCTATTTCACGCGCTTCCTTGCCGACGCGATGAACAAGCGCGTGCGCGTGCCCGCGAGCGCGGAGCTGACCGGCCTCGGCGCCGCACAACTGGCGATGATCGGCGCGGGATTGGCCGACATCGATACCCTGCCGCCGCCTCCGCCATCGAAGGCGGAGATTGCACCCGCCGCGCCTCTGTCCGCCGAGCTGCATGTGCGCTTCGCCGACGCAGTGGAGCGAAGCAAAGCCTGGCGCTAGCCCGGCCCGCTGCACGCCTCCGTCCTGCCGCAAATCCGCCACCTTCAGGAGCGCATGCTCTGCCTGTCAGAGGGGGGCACCATGCGCTCTATCATCGCAGCGATTCTCCTGATTGCGATAGTGCCGGTCGCTTCACGCGCAGAGCCCGCGCAAACCCTCGACCTCGTCACTGCCGCGCGAGCGCAAGTCGGCGTCACGCTGATCTATGATCCCAGCTACCAGCAGATCGCCTATCCGATGGGCGACGTGCCACCGGAGCGCGGGGTCTGCAGCGACGTGGTGATCCGCGCCTTCCGCGCAATCGGCATCGATCTGCAGGAGGAGTTGCACCGGGACATGAAGCGGCACTTCGCCGCCTATCCGAAGAGCTGGGGCCTCTCGGCGCCGGATTCGAACATCGATCATCGCCGCGTGCCGAACCTCGCTGCCTGGTTCACGCGGCAAGGCTACACCGTCAAGGTCAGCAATAGCGCTGCCACCTATCAGCCGGGCGACGTGGTGGCGTGGGTTCTGGACAGCGGCAGGCCGCATATCGGCATCGTCTCCGACCGCCGCTCTGAGGACGGCGCCCGGCCCTTGGTCATCCACAATATCGGTTGGGGCGCTCGGGAGGAGGACGTGCTGTTCGAATACCGGATTACCGGGCATTTCCGGGCCTTCTAGGCCGATTTTCAGCCCCTTCCCTGCCGCCCGGAACTGGCTAGAATGCCGCCACTCCGGCCTGACGGCCAAACCCAAGGACTTCTGGAAATGACCACCGACGCCGCCGCGCTTCGCGGCAACTGGAATTACCCCACCTCGGTCAAGTTCGGCTGCGGCCGCATCAAGGAGTTGGCTGACCATTGCAAGGCGCTTGGCATGAAGCGTCCGCTGCTCATCACCGATCCCGGCCTTGCCAATCTGCCGATGATCAAGGACGCGATCGCGCGCAACAATGCGGCGGGCGTACCGACCGGCCTCTTCAGCAATGTGCAGGGCAATCCGACGGGCAAGAATGTCGAGGACGGCATCGCCGCCTACAAGCAAGGCGGCCATGACGGCGTGATCGCGTTCGGTGGCGGCTCGGCGCTCGACGCGGCCAAGGCGGTCGCGCTGATGATCGGGCAGAAGCGCCCGATCTGGGACTACGAGGATATTGGCGATTGGTGGACCCGGGTCGACCCCAATGGCATCGCCGTCATCATCGCGGTGCCGACCACGTCCGGCACCGGCTCGGAGGTCGGCCGCGCCTCGGTCATCACCGACCAGGACAATCACGTGAAAAAGATCATCTTCCATCCGAAGATGCTGCCCTCGATCGTGATCGACGATCCGGAGCTGACTGTTGGGCTGCCGGCGCACATCACGGCCGCCACCGGCATGGATGCGCTGTCGCACTGCCTCGAGGCCTATTGCGCGCCGGGCTTCCATCCGCTCGCGGACGGCATCGCGCTCGAAGGCATGCGCCTCATCAAGGATGCGCTGCCGACAGCCGTGAAAGACGGCAAGAACCTGGTCGCACGCTCCAACATGATGGCGGCCGCCAGCATGGGCGCGACCGCGTTCCAGAAGGGCCTGGGCGGCATGCATGCGATCAGCCACCCGCTGGGCGCGCTCTACAACACCCATCACGGCCTGACCAACGCGGTCGTGATGCCCTACGTGCTCGACTACAATCGCGCGGCGATCGACGAGAAGCTGACGCGCCTTGCCCGGTACCTCAACCTGCCGAACCCCTCCTTCAAAGCCGTGCTGGATTGGATCCTTGCCCTGCGCAAGGAGATCGGCATCCCGCACACGCTGAAGGAGATCGGCGTCGACGACAAGCAGGTCGACAAGGTCGCGGAGATGGCCGCCGCCGACCCGAGCGCCGGCGGCAACCCGATCCAGGTCGGCGCCAGGGAACTGCGCGTGATGTTCGTCAACGGCCTCGAAGGCAGGCTGGCGGCGTAAAGTCCACCATCCGAAAACGCCGAAGGGCCGGCGGCGTTGCCGGGCCATTCACCCGGAGTGTTGAAAACCGTAGAAACCCGGATCCATTTCAGGCCGGCAGGCGCAAGGCTGCCGGCCTGCCCGCTTTCGCACCCGAGCGCACGGCCATGGCGGCGAGATAGAGCACGCCGCGAAAGCCCGCTGGATCGTTCTATGGCTTGATTCCAGCCGGCCAGCCCGATGGAAGCGAACGAGCTCGCCTCGAGGCTGGATAAATGCCGCAGCCTTGCAAGCAAGCGCATGAGCGCCGCTTGCATCGCCATGAGCTGCTGGTCAGACGGCGCTGGCCGCCCCACCTTGACCAGGGTATCGGCCGCTTCTCGGAACGCAGACCAAGGGGCCTTTGGTCATTCAGCCTCGAGCACAAGTAGACAACTACCTCGGGTCAAGGGCGTTGCATCAGCCATGTCCGCCCGTCCAAGGGTAGGCGGTCTGCCCGAGTATCTCTGGGCGTCAGCAGACTACTGCCGAGGCACTGCGTGTCCATCTTCTCGCCACCTGGGTCATATCGGGCAAGTCACCTGAGGTGTTGAGTGCAGAAATGCGGTCTCACGCACGCCCCTCCAGGGGAGCGTCATCCAGCCTCTCCGGTATCGCAAAGAATATATGGACCGGCGGCGTCACCGGGCGAACCACGCCGCCGACGATCACGGCGACGAGTGATCCCTCATACTTGAACAACGGGAAAGTGCCTCGAATTTCCTGAATGATCACCGGGCGATCGACGACGTAGTGCAGCGAGTCCACGAAGGTGCAGGCGACCTCGTCACGATTAATGAGTCGGACGGCCGCTTGCGGCGACAGGCCCCCGCGCATGTGGGACAAAGCGTCGTCGATTTGCTCGGCTGCGTTGCAGAACAACCCCTGCAGCGCATGTGTGGGGACCTTCGCCAGGACTTTGCCCCCATGGGCGAAAGTAAGAGCGGCAATCGACGCCACGACGAGGCAAGATGAAATCCAGCGGCGAGCCGCCGGCAGTGAAATCCGATCGTCCGGCATTGTTGGCAGCCTCCCCAAAAGGTGTTACTGATGCTGGCACTGCCCGGGACCTTAGTAACGAGCGTGTTCCGATGCCCTTCCGATATTTCGCCGAAATCCCTGCAGCGGATCGGCCGGCCGCGCGGTGAGCCGTGCTGAGATAAAGGAAGTTGATCACCGTCGCTGGGGATCAGGAGATGGAGCCTCAATCGCCGCCTACCGCATTTTCGATCAATGGGGTGCGGGTCGATTTGAGCAGCGAGTCCCTGCGCGGCCCCGATGGCGGGATCGTGCCGGTGCGGCCGCAAGCCTTCGCGACGCTTCGATACCTGCTGCAAAATCCTGATAGACTGGTCACCAAGAGCGAACTGATGCGCGTGGTGTGGCACGGAACGTCGGTCACAGACGACAGCCTTGTGCAATGCATTCACGAAATCCGCCGCGCCCTGAAGGACGAACGTCATGATGTCCTTCAAACAGTACCCAAGCGAGGATATCGGATTGTCCTGCCTGAAAAGATGAACTCGGCGACGCCGGCGAACAGGGCTTCGCTCGCCGTCTTGCCATTCGCGAATCTCAACCGCGATCCGCAACAGGACTATTTCGTCGACGGGCTCGCAGAGGATCTCATAACCAGTCTCGCGAGGATCCCGGGGCTATTCGTCATCGCCCGCAACTCGTCATTCGCGTACCGGAACGAGCCGAGAGATGTCCGCAGCGTGGCGCAGGAATTGGGTGTTCGCTACCTTCTGGAAGGCAGTGTCAGGCGATCCGCCGATCAAATTCGCATCAACGGACAGCTCGTGGACGGCCAAACGGCAAGCCATGTGTGGGCGGGCAAATTTGGTGGTGCGGTCGCGGACATCTTCGATCTGCAGGACCAGCTGACGACGCAGATCGTCGGAGCAATCGAGCCTTCCATCCGCCGTGCCGAGATCGATCGTGCGCGGCGCAAGCGGCCAGACAGCCTCGATGCGTACGACCTTTACCTGCGTGCCATGCCTTACGCACATGCGAATTCTCCGACCGAGACGGACGAGGCGTTGCGGCTGCTTCATCTGTCCCTGCAACTCGATCCCGGCTATCTCGCCGCGCATGGGTACGCTGCGTGGTGTCACGAGCAGCGATACTTTCGAAACGGCTTTCGTCCGGAAGATCGCGTTGCCGCCCTTGAACACGCCGACACCGTGCTCGGGATCAATTGCGACGATGCAAACGCGATCAGCATGGGGGCGTTTGTCCGTGGCATTCTGACACGCGACTATGATGGCGCAATCGGCGCGCTGGATCGCGCGCTGGCGATGAACGAGAACTCAGCGTTGGCGTTAGGCTTCAGCGCGCTGGTGAGCTCGCATAGCGAGCGCTACGCCAGAGCAGTCGATCACGCCCAAAAGGCGCTACGGCTAAGCCCCCTCGACGATCCCTTGAACTATCATCCTTACTGCGCGCTTACGCTCACCCACCTATTCACAGGTCAATTCCCGGAAGCGGTGAAGTACTCTACCTTGGCGGTTCAGGCGAATCCGAGCTTCAGTGTCGCGCACGTGTATCTTGTTGCCAGCCAGGTCGGCCTTGGCAACGTCGAAGCCGTGCGCGCGGCCGCGGACCGCCTGCTGGAGGTAGCTCCAAAGTTTTCCGTGGACGCTTTCGTGCGAATGCGCCAGTTCCGCCCCCCTTTGATGGAGGGGCTGGCCGCCGCGCTGAGGAGGGCCGGTCTGCCGGAAGGCGCGGCCGCTGAGTAGCGGCCTTGACCAGCCAGTTTGGCTACTGGCTCGTCTTGCGGATTACCTTGAGCCAGGGGGCGCCTTCTTATGGCGCGTGCTGGCCCCATCTCTGATTCACCGGAGGCAAATCTAAAGGCGAAGCGCCGAAGTTCTTGCAGCCGGGCGTTCGGCAGAAATTGGCCTGCACATCGCCTCCTTCTAGCGGCACGATTTCAACCAATCGGTCTTTTGTCAGTTTCGTCATAAACCGATTTTGAGCTCGCTATTGCTAAAAGGAATCTAGTGACGACAACTTAGCGACAAAGACGTGCGCTCGGAGGTGTGTGTTTCAACACTCCGGGTGAATGGCCCGGCGGCGTTGCCGGTCCTTTGCTTCAGAACCAGTAGCGGCCGGCGTAGATCACCGTCGCCGCCACGCCGAACGCGATGATGCCGATGCGCACGCCGCGCGACGGCAGCACGCGGATGAGGTACCCGCCGGCATAGCCGCCGCCGATCGAGCCGGCCATCAACGCCACCATCGCCGGCCACACCACCGCGCCCTGCCAGACATAGACCCAGACCGACGACAGGCTGACGCCGGTGATGAGGATGTTCTTGAGGACATTGGTGCTGCGGAAATCGGTCAAGCCGCCGATCGACAGGATGGCGAGGTTGATGACGCCGAGCCCCGCGCCGAAATAGCCGCCATAGATCGACGACAGGAAGATCGGAAATGCCACCCGCGCCATGTGCAACCCGCCATGCTCGCCGCTCGGCAGGTGGTGCTGGATCCACGGGCCGATCGCGAACAGCAAGGTGGCGCCGCCGATCAAGGCCGGTACCAGCAGGATCAGCAGGTCGGCCGGCGTTTGCAGCATCAGGAATGCGCCCACGGCACCGCCGATCACGTTGATGAGGAACAGCCAGCTCAAGGACCGGCCCCAGCTTGGGCGCCGCCGCCAATCCGCCACGGCTGCCATGAAGTTGCTGAGCGACAGGCCGACGGCGTTGGTGGCGTTGGCCGCGACCGGCGGCAAGCCCAAGGCCAGCAAGGTCGGAAACGTGATCAGCGATGCGCCGCCCGCAATCGACGCCGCGATCCCGCCGCCGAACCCCGCGGCGAACAGCAGCGCTGCGCGTGCGATATCCATGATGGTGCGTCCCCAGAAGAAAGGCCCCGCCATCGGCGAAGCCTGATGCACTCTAGCAGCAGAATGGGGCGCCGATCACCGCCCTCTCCTGCATGGGGCATTTACTTCCGGTGCATGGCCACCGTCGCCGCTTCGACAATCGCCGCGGCATCGATCCTGTATTTCCGGTAGAGGTCGGGGATGGTCCCGGTCTGGCCGAAATGCTCGACACCCAGTGCCTGCACGCGGTGACCATGAACGCCGCCCATCCAGGACAAGGTCGTCGGATGACCGTCGAGCACGGTGACGATCCGGGCATCGCGCGCCAGCCGCGCCAGCAGCCGCTCGATATGCGACACGTCTTCCGGATGCCGATGCTGCTGCGCGGTCTGCGCCGCCTTCCAGCCGGCGTTCAACCGGTCCGCCGAAGTGACAGCGAGCAGGCCGGCGCCGGGAAAAGAGCTCAGCAATTCGCCCATCGCCGTCGCCGCCTCCGGCGCCACGGCGCCGGTGAATGCGACCGCCAAACCTGCGCCTTCCGCCGGCGGGCGCATCCAATAGCCGCCCTGGATGATGCCGTCGCGCAACTCCGGCGACATCGGCCGCAGCACTTGGTCGATGGCGCGGGTGGAGAGGCGCAGATAGACAGAGCCGCCATCGCGCTCATGCAGCCAGGCATCTCCCTTCTCGGCCTTCGGCGCGCGCTGGATGTATTCCAGCGCCCATTCCAGGATGACAGCCAGCTCGTCGACATAAGACGGTTCGAAGCTGGCGATGCCGTCCTGCGCCATGCCGATCAGCGGCGTGCCGATCGACTGGTGCGCCCCGCCTTCGGGCGCCAACGTGATGCCCGACGGCGTCGCCACCAGGATGAAGCGCGCGTCCTGGTAACAAGCGTAGTTGAGGGCATCCAGGCCACGCGCGATGAAGGGATCGTAGAGCGTCCCGATCGGCAGCAGACGCTCGCCGAAAATGCTGTGACTGAGACCCATGGCAGCCAGCAGCAGGAACAGGTTGTTCTCCGCGATGCCAAGCTCGATATGCTGGCCGGCGGGCCCTTTGCCCCAACGCTGCGCCGACATCAGCTTGCGCGCCTGGAACACGTCTTCCTCGGCCTCGATCGCGAACACGCCGCGGCGATTGACCCAGGGACCGAGATTGGTGGAGACGGTGACGTCGGGCGAAGTGGTGACGATGCGCTCTGCCAATTTGCCGCCAGCGCGCGCGACCTCGGCCAGGATCTGCCCGAAGCCCTGCTGGGTCGACATCGCACTCTTGATCGGCGGCAACGGCAGCGCGCCGACCTCGATCCGTTCGGCATCGAAGCGCCGCCGACCCTTGGCATTGAACGGCGTCTCGGCGAGCAGGGCCTCGAACTCGCGCTCGGACCGGTTGAGGCCGGCGCTCTTCGCCCATTCCTGTCCGTCGAGGACGTTGTTCGCCGCCTTGAAGCCCTTCATCTGGTCGGGAGTCATCAGGCCGGCGTGATTGTCCTTATGCCCGGCAAGCGGCAACCCCTTGCCCTTGATCGTGTAGCAGATGAAGCAGGTAGGTTGATCGGCGCTGCTGGCCTCGGAGAAGGCCTCCAGTACGCTTTCCAGGCAATGGCCACCGAGATCGGTCATGGTGGCGGCGAGTGTCTCGTCATCCATCGCGTCGATCAGCGCCCGCGCATCACCACGCGTTACGTCCTCCGCCAATTGCGCGCGCCAGCCGGCGGCGCCCTGGAAGGTGAGCGCCGAATAGAGGCTATTGTCGCATTCATCGATCCAATCGAGGATTGCCTGCCCGCCCGGTTTCGTGCGCAGCGCCTGCAGCCGCTTGCCGTACTTCACCGTGACGACGCGCCAGCCCATATTCTCGAAGACGGTGGTGAGCTTTTCCGTCAGCGGCGCCGAAATCACCGCATCCAGGCTCTGGCGGTTGTAGTCGACCACCCACCAGGTGTTGCGCAGATCGTGCTTCCAGCCCTCGATCAGCGCCTCGTAGATGTTGCCCTCATCCAGCTCCGCATCGCCGACCAGCGCCACCATGCGCCCTTCCGGCCAATGACGGCCCCAGCCATGGGCGCGGATATAATCCTGCACCAGGCTGGCGAACGACGTCATGGCGACGCCGAGCCCGACCGAGCCGGTTGAGAAATCGACATCGTCGATGTCCTTGGTGCGCGAGGGGTACGATTGCGCGCCGCCGAAGCCGCGAAAATCCTTCAGCTTGTCGACATTCTGATTGCCCAGCAGATACTGGATGGCGTGGAACACCGGAGAGGCATGCGGCTTCACCGCCACCCGGTCCTGCGGGCGCAGGATGGCGAAATACAGCGCCGTCATGATGGTGACGAGCGAGGCGGACGAAGCCTGGTGCCCACCGACCTTCAACCCGCCGTCATTGTCGCGCTCGTGATTGGCGTTATGGATGATCTGGGTGGACAGCCACAGCACCTTGCGCTCGATATCGCGCAGGACATCGATCGGAAACACCTGCGCGCCAGTCGCCCCCGGCGCGTTCGCCGTCTGAACCATTGTTCGCTTTCCCGTCCCCGTTCGCGCCTAGACCGCCTGCATCGCCTGCTCGATGTCGGCGACCAGATCGTTCGGATCCTCGACGCCGATCGAGAGGCGGATGGTGCCTTCGGTGATGCCGAGCGCCTTGCGTTCTTCCGCCTTGACCCCGGAATGGGTGGTGGAGGCCGGATGGCAGATCAGCGATTCGGTGCCGCCCAGGCTGACCGCAAGCTTGATGATCTGGATGCGGTTGAGGAAACGGAATGCCGCCTCCCGTCCACCCTTGATGGTGAAAGCGAAGGTCGAGCCGGCGCTGCCGCATTGCCTTGCGAACAGCTCGGCCTGCCGCGATCCCGGTTTCAGAAAACCAAGATAATTGACATCCTCGACTCCCGGATGATCGCGCACATATTCCGCGATGATCCGCGCGCTCTCGTTGGCGCGTTGCATCCTGAGGCTCAAGGTCTCCAGCGAGCGGCTGATCAGCCAGCAGCTGTGTGGGTCAAGCTGGGTGCCGAGCAGACCGCGCAGCTTCAGCACCGCCGCCATCAGATCGCTGCGTCCCGCCACCGCGCCGGCCACAAGGTCACTGTGACCGGCCAAGTATTTGGTGACCGAATAGACCACCAGATCGGCGCCGTGCAGGATCGGCTTCTGATAGATCGGGCCAAGGAAGGTGTTGTCCACCACCAGGAGCGGCTTGTGTCCGCTGCGCAAACCATGCTGCAGGCATTGCCCGCCGACCAGGCCGATATCGATCAGCGTGTTGGTCGGGTTCGCGGGCGTCTCGATCAGCACCATGCCGAGCTGCCCGTGACGCGCCGCTTCGTTCATGGCCGAGGTGATGCCATCAACGCTCATGCCGTCGGTCATCGGCACCACGGTTATTCCAAGATCGGGAAAAAAGCTCGAGAACAATGATGACGTGCCGCCATAGATCGGCTTGCTCATCACCATCGACATGCCCGGGCGCAGGAACGCCATCGCAGCGGTGGTGATCGCCGACATGCCGCTGGAGAAGACGCAGGCGGCGTCCGCCTCTTCCAGGACGGAGATGCGGTCCTCCAGCACTTCCAAATTTGGATTGTTGAAGCGGGAATAGACCAGGCCCGAGGTTTCCTCGGCATTCAGCTTCACGCGGCCGGAGGTCACGTCGAAGAAATGCGCGCCCTCCTCCGCCGTGCGGAAGGCGAAGGTAGAGCTCATGAACAAAGGCGTCTTGACCGCGCCCTCGGAGAGCTTCGGATCATAGCCGTAGCTCATCATCAGAGTGTCGGGCTTCAGCTTGTGGTTGCCCACAAAACGCTTGTGATAGGATTGCTGTTTCATGGCGGTCTCCCGAGACTCAGAGGGCGTTTCAGGTTAACCACGTTACGCTGCGACCTGCGCAAAGATGCGCCTAATTCCACCTCAGAATTGACATTCTTGGCAAAATACGCCAAAAATAGGCGCTGTGACGCAAAATATTGCCAATCCTGATCTGGACGCCCTGGACCTCAAGATCCTTGCGGCGTTGCAGGAAAATTGCCGCCTCACTCTAGCAGAATTGTCCGAGCATGTCGGCCTCTCGCAGTCTCCGTGCCTGCGGCGATGGCGGCGCTTGGAAGAGGAAGGCTACATCACCGGCTACACTGCGCTGGTCGACGCGCGCAAGCTCGGACGCAAGATGATGGCGTTCGTGGAGATCAAGCTCGCCATTCACAGCGACGAGGCAATCGAGTTGTTCGAGCGCGCGATCGCCCAAGCGCCGCAGGTGCAGGAATGCTTCCTGATGACCGGCCAGCGCGACTATTTCCTGCGCGTGCTGGTGGACGACCTCGATGCCTACGACGATTTCGTCAAGACCGTCCTGCGCTCGGTCGGCAACATCAGCTCGATGGAGACCTCGTTCGCGCTGCGCGAGGTGGAAATGCGGCCGCGCGTGCTCGAGCCGCACCCGTCGCGGCGCGCCAGGCAATGAAGAAAGCGCGTGAGCCCGCGCTGACGCGCGCCATGATCATCGCGCGCTTTCCCAATCCCGTGACGGATGGCCTCGGCGTTCACAAGCTGAAGACGGACGAAGAACTTGCAGCGGCGCTCGACCGGATCCTGCTCGACCATGATGAGGGCGACCTGTGGCTGTTCGGCTACGGTTCCCTGATGTGGAAGCCGGAGCTGGATTTCGCCGAGAGCCGGCCGGCGTTGCTCAACGGCTGGCATCGCCGCTTTTGCCTGTGGCAGTGGCGCTATCGCGGTTCGCGCCACCATCCGGGCCTGATGCTGGCGCTGGATCGCGGCGGTGCCTGCCGCGGCGTCGCCTATCGGATCGCCGCGCCGGGCGTGCGCGACAAGATCGCGGCGGTCTGGCGGCGCGAGATGCTGGGAAACGGCTATGTCCCACGCTGGGTCAGACTGACGACCATGCAGGGACCGGTCCGTGGCCTGACTTTCGTCGCCAATCACGGCGGCGAGCGCTATGCCGGGCGCATCTCCGAGGAAATCGTCGCCGACCACATCGCCAGTGCCTGCGGCGAAAACGGGAGCGGCGCGGAATACTTGCTGGAAACGGTGCTGCGATGCGAGGAGCTCGGCATCCACGACCGCTTCCTGTGGCGCCTGCAGGAACTGGTCGCAGAACGGATGCGTTAAGCGCTAGGATAGTGGTGATCTCATTCCTTCAGGTGATCTTTGGATCTCATCCTCTACGGCAATCGCGAATCCGGCCATTCCTACAAGGTCCGGCTGATGCTGGCGCTGACCCAGACGCCGCATGAGTACCGGCCGGTCGACGTCTCGCTGGCGCGCGAACAGCGCCCTGCCGATTTCCGCGCCGTCAGCAAGTTCGGCGAGGTTCCTGTGCTGGTGGATCGCGCCCAGGCTTACGTCCAGTCCGATGCGATCCTGCTGCATCTGGCGCAGCGCACCGCCAAGTTCCATGGCCGCGACGCCGTCGACCATGACCAGGTGCGCGAGTGGCTTTTCTGGGAGGCGAACCGGATCGGTATCTCGGTCCCCAACCTGCGCTATGCGCTGCGCTGCGCTCCCGAGACCAAGCCGGAGGTGCTCGACTGGTTGAAAACCCGCGCGCTCTCGGATCTCGACCGCCTGAATAGCGAAGTCAGGGAACACAAATTCCTGCTGGGCGAGATTCCGACCATCGCCGACATCGCGTGCTGCGGCCATCTGTTCTGGCCCGAGCAGGCGGGGCTCGATCTGTCACGCTGGCCGCACGTCCAGCGCTGGCTCGGCCGCATCAGCGCCCTGCCCGGCTGGAAGCATCCGTACGATCTGATGGGGCCGGCCTAGAGGAATCGTTCGGCCTGCGTTTGATCCGCGACCAAGCACAGCTCGCGCCGCCCGAACCAGCGATAGCGGTTCCGCGCGACCCAGTCATAGAGCCGGTCGAGCGGCTGCGCCGGCAGAACCGAGAAAACCCCCAGCCACGGCCAAGGCCAGCGCAGATACTGAACCATGCTGAGGAAGCCGGTGGATTTGTGCAGGATGATCGCGTTCTCGACCAGATAGAAGCTGTCGAAGGTCTGCGCCGGCAGGCGATTGCGTTTCAGGAACTCCTGGCCCAGCGGCGATTGCGCCGCGAGGAACTTCAGGCGGGCCTTGCGGTCGCGCTTCAGGGCGAACCGCACCCAGCCATGGCAGAGGTTGCAGACCCCGTCATAGACCATGACCGGATGGCCGCCTGATAAGCCCGTCAGCGTGGGATCGAAGCCGGCCCGGCCGCTATACGGCCTAGCCTTCTGCTTCGGGCGCGCCATGCGCGGCTCCTCGCTCACCCGCGCGCCGTCCTGGCGCGGAAACCGCGCGGCCGCATCCGCTGCGCGATGCGGAACGGATTCGGGAAACGGCTGGTGACGGCACTGAACTTGCCCAGCACCTTCGGCACCTGCATCACCTCGTCGATCCGGCGGTTGAGGAACGCCCATGTATCGGCCGCGCCCGCCGACTTGTCGTTCAGCCAATAGAGGACAGTAGTGGAATAGACGCCCGCCAGCAGCGCACGCTTGGTGTAGAAGTTGAAATCCGTCGCGTTGTCGCCCGCGCCGTACCACATCGCATCGACCGTCCGGTACAGCAGACGCAGCGCCAGCGCCGCATTGTGCGGCATGGCGAGGAAGCTGCAGGCCGACTTGATCGCCTCGCGATGCCGCATATTGCGTTGCAGCCGCGCCTTGACCGCGAAGGCAATGCGATCGCGCACGCGCATCTCCAAGACATTGGCACGCGCCATCGCCTCCAGCATCTCGCGGTCCTCGGTTTCGTGATAGAAGGCGAGCAGTTCCGCAAGGCCGCCGGGAAAGGCATTGAGCGCGCGGTCGGCCGGAATGCCGGCATCCTTCGCGCCGAGGTCAAACGCCTTCTGCGACCAGCCGTCGAAGGCGGCATGGGACAGCGTCGCTTCCAGCAGCGCCTGCCGGTCCGCGTCGCGGTCATAGGTGCGATTGTCGGTCATGGGCTTAATCCTCTTCCACTTTCTGTCCGTCGCCGAACCGGCGCAACTCCTCGACAAACGCCAGCGCGGACAGGTCCGTCATACGCATCGGATAGAGAATGCCGTCCAGATGGTCGCATTCATGCTGCACCACGCGCGCATGATAGCCCTTGGCCTCCCGCTCGAACATGCGGCCCTGCAGGTCGAGCGCGCGGTATCGGATATGGGTCCAGCGCGGCACCGGCCCGGCGAGGCCGGGAACGGAAAGGCAGGCTTCCACGCCCGGCACCTTTTCCTCGGACAGAGGCTCGATCTCGGGGTTGATGAGGACGGCGAGCGGGATATCCTCGGCTGGCTCGCCCGGAGCGGCCCGCCGGTCGCCCGGGACATAGAAGATCACGACCCGTTTCGAGACATGGACCTGGGGGGCGGCGAGGCCGATCCCGCCGACATCCTCGAGGGTCTCCACCATGTCGCGCACAAGCTGTTGAATCTCCTGGGATTTCGGGTCTGGAACCGGCTCGGCCCGGACCTTCAGGACGGGATGCCCCATGCGTGCGATTTTCAGGATCGCCATCGTCCGAATTCTCCCTTTCCCTTTGAAATATGGGGCAGAATCAGGGCCGCTTAAAGCCCCGTGAGGCCTTCACAAGGTGACGAGCCTGTGCTACACACCGCGCCAATCAACGGGCGGCTGCATCGTCGCCCGATGTTTTTTTGTGGTTTCAACCCGGCCGGTGGATGGATCGGCCGATGACAGAGATAGGAGCTGGGTCCACCGTGCAAGTCCTCGTCCGTGACAACAATGTCGACCAGGCCCTGCGCGCGCTGAAGAAGAAGATGCAGCGCGAGGGTATTTTCCGCGAAATGAAGATGCGCCGGAACTACGAGAAGCCCTCGGAGCGGAAGGCGCGGGAAAAGGCGGAAGCTGTGCGGCGTCACCGGAAGTTGCTGCGCAAGCGCCTGGAGCGCGAAGGCTACTAGTCAGCGCTCTCTTCGGAGAAGTTTGTCGGGGTCGGCTTGCCGGCCCCGATTGTTTTGGGTCCTACCACATCACGATCAGGATGATCACTCCGAGGATGATGCGGTACCAGGCGAATGGATTGAAGTTGTGCGTCGAGATGAAGCGCAGCAGCCAGCGAACGCAGATCAGCGCCGAGATGAACGAGACGATAAGGCCGACCGCGAGCACGGCGGCATCGCCGGCGGCGAATTCCTGGCGGTGCTTGATCAGGTCGTAGCCGCCTGCAGCGATCAGCGTCGGGACCGCGAGGAAGAACGAGAACTCGGTCGCCGCTTTGCGCGAGAGGCCGCACAGCATGCCGCCGATGATGGTGGCGCCGGCGCGCGACACGCCGGGGATGAGGGCGCAACATTGCGCCAGGCCGATCAGCAACGCATCGCGCCAAGTCATGTCATCGACGCTATCGATGCGCCAACTTTTATACCAACGCTCCACCACCAGGATGACGATTGCGCCCGCAATCAGCGCAAGTGCGACGGGTATTGAGCCGAAAAGATTGGCCTTGATCAGATCGCCGAACAGCAATCCGACGATCGCCGCCGGCAGGAAGGCGACGAACAGCTTCGCCACAAAGATCTGATCGTCGCGCCGGCTCAAGAGCCCGATGGCAAGGCTGGTGAATCTGACGCGATACTGCCACATCACCGCCAGCATGGCGCCGATCTGGATCACGATCAGGAAGGCCTTGCCCTTCTCGTCATTGAAATTCAGCAATTCGCCCGCGAGGATCAGGTGCCCGGTGCTCGAAATCGGTAGAAATTCGGTCAGGCCTTCGACGATGCCGAGAACGGCGGCTTTGAGCAGCGGTACGAGTTCAAGCATGCGGGATTGTCCGAGTCGCGAGGTGACGGCCGCCAGACGTTAGCGAAATCCGCACAGTCTCGCGATACTTAAGCGACGGGACCGAATGCGCGAAAGGTCGCTGCCATGCGCTCGTTCTTGTAAGGAAAGCGTCAGCTTCTACGGCAGGGTCTTGAGCTGGTTGCGCCCGCCATGCTTGGCCGAGGCGAGAGCGTCGGCGGCGAGGCTGAGGAATTCCGGCAAGCCGTCGCGCGATTTCGGCTCCAGCGTCGCCAGCCCGATCGAGACCGTCACATAACCATTGTCATTGTCGGCATAGGGCAAGCGCAGATCGCGCACGCGCCCCAGCAGCCGGTCCGCGACGTGGCCGGCTCCGGTCCCGTCGGTATCCGGCAGCAAGGCGACGAACTGGTCGCCGTGATAGCGCGCGAGCAGATCGGACGGGCGACGGATCTCGTCCGCCAGCGCACCCGCCAATTGGCGCAGCACTTCGTCACCGGCGATGTAGCCATGCTGCTCGTTATAGCCGTGAAACCTGTCGACATCGATCACCGCAACCGAGACCTTGGTGTGGTGGCGCAACGCGCGCCGCCATTCGCGGTCCGCATGGGCATCGAAATGCGACAGGCTGGCGACGCCGCTGACCTGGTCGACGCCGGAATGGTGAGCAAGCGTGTCGCGCTCCGCCTTCATGTCGAGGTGGCGCTGCACCCTCGCCGCCAGCACCAGCGGGCTGAGCGGCTTGGAGATGAAATCGACCGCGCCCAGCGCCAGGCCGCGGATCGCCACCGATTCCTGCGCCACGCCGGCCAGCAGCACGATCGGCGTGTTGCGCGTGGTCGGCGCGTTGCGGAAATGCTTGATCATGCCGTGGACGATGCCGGCATCCTGATCGTCGCCGATATCGAGCGCGATCAGGTCGGGCGGCGTGCGGTCGGCGAAACGCATCGCCTCGCCCGTGTCGGTCGCGGCCTGGATATCGCGGCGCCCCTTGAAGGTGATCTTGAAGACCGCCCGGTTCGCGATCGAAGCGTTAATCAGCAAGAGCTTATCTGGCAATTGCATATTCATTGGTTGAACTTGGCCCCCGTAGGAAAAGGCGTCTATCACGGACGCGCAGAGACTTTCCAGCCCAAGACTCGACCGAAACTCACACATAGTAGCGGAATACGAGCAACACGCCCCGCCAGAATCCTACCGGGAATATGGTTTACGATTCCTTGCCGTCGCGTTTCGGCCGGGAATGGCCGATGGGAGCGACCCCGAGGCGTCAGATGTATTCGGCGAAACCGAAAAGGGGCGTAGCCGGCTGCGATTGGTTTGCCTTGGCCCGGCGGGCCACGATGTCTGCGTTCATCGCCAGGATGATGCGCGATGCGGTGGTTTCGCAGAGGCAAGGGATGATCGCATGAACCAGCGCAGCCATCCCGGCCTGCAGCAGCCTCAAACTGATCCCCAGCGCGAAGGCGCTGTGTTCGAGGTAGCTCTCATCCACCGTGCGCGGATGAGCCAGAAACACGCGATTCAGGAACTGCATAGCCGTCTCCATTACAGGACCGGCATTCTGCACCGTTCTTTGTGAAAAAACATCCCAATTTGTCCAGCCATATGGTAAATATGCGGGACTTTATCCCACAAAACCGTGATTTTGATGATCGATGATATCGACCGCGCCCTGCTGGGTGCCCTGCAGAAGGATGCCAGCCTGTCGGTCGACGAGCTGTCGGAACGGGTGCACCTGTCGCGCAACGCCTGCTGGCGACGGATCAAACGGCTGGAGGAAGAGGGCATCATCCGGGCGCGGGTGGCTTTGCTCGACGCCGCCAAGCTCAATCTCGGCCTCACCGCCTTCATTGCCGTGCGCACGGCGCACCACGAGGCTGGCTGGCTCGAAAAATTCTCCGCCGCGGTGCGCGACATCCCGGAGATCGTCGGCGTCTACCGCACGACCGGCGATATCGACTATCTGCTGCAGGCGGTGGTGCCGGACGTCGCGGGCTATGACGCGCTCTACAAGCGCCTGATCGCACGCATCGCCCTCAGCGACGTGTCGTCGAGCTTCGTGATGGAAAAGATCAAGGAGACCACCGCGCTGCCGCTGACGCAGGTCTAGGAGGTAACGGGGGGAACGATCGCTCCCCCGCTACGCCTGTTGCCGTCCTAGCTCACCGACTGGGTCAGATGAACCTGGACATCCTCCTGGACGAGGGCATAGGCGTCGCCCGCACTGGTGTGCCGCGCATAGACGTCGTAGCCGTCCGGCGCGTTCGTGGCTTCGATCTCGTGCCACTTCCCGCCGGTCAAGGTCACCTCATCGCCGTGGCCGCCATCGATCCGCACCGCATCGCCGGCGCCGAGCTTGTCCGCGCCGCTGAACTTCGGGTCGAACGTACCGCTGCCAAGATCGAGGATGTCATGTGCGCTGAGGGTTAGCCTATCCTCGGCACCGCGCATGGCGATGGTCTCGATGCCGCTGACACGACCGCCGCGGTGCTCGTGCGTGAGGTCGAGTTCGCCCTTGAATTCCAGCACATCGCCCCTGCCCTTCGCGAGGTCAGTGCCGCCCGCGCCGCCCGAGACCAGACCGAAATCCTCGGGGTTGAACAGTGTGATGATGTCGTTGCCGCTGCCGCCATAGCCCTTGTCGCCGACGCGCAGGTAAAGGTGATCGTGGCCCTGATTGCCATAGAGGATATCGGCATCGGTGTCGTTGCCGCCACTGATCACGTCGTCCCCACGGCCGCCCTTGGCGACATCGCTGCCGGTCCTGCCGTTCAGGTGATCGTTGCCTGCGAAGCCGTTCAGCTCGTCCTTTCCGGCCCTGCCTTCCATCGTGTCGGCACCCGCAGTGCCGTCGAAGATGATCTTTGCCAGATGATCGAAGTCCCCGGTGTTTTCAACGCCATCGACCACGCCGATGCCGAGGGCGTAGAGCTTGTGCTCGGCAACACCGGGTTCGAGCGGGTTGGTTTCCCTGGTGTCCAGCAGGTCGCTGAACATGCCGTACGGAACGTCCGCCTCTCCGTTGAAGCTGACGACTTTGGCCCTGTCCTCGGCCACGCCGGGAGCGTCCTCCTGCTTGTAATGGTCGCCGACCTGGGGATGGACCTCCATGACAATGCCCGGCTGCGCGCCATCGACGCCGGCCCGCCACGATCCTTCGGTGCTGACGACCTTGCCGTCCTCGAACTCCTTGGTATCTTCGCCGAAGTACCAGACGTTTCCTTCCTTGTCCTGTGCGTGGTAGTCGAACGTGTCCTCCACGACCTCGCCGTCCTCGTAGGCGATGTCGTGGATCACGGTGCAGGTGACGCCGTCGATCACCTTGGTGTCATGGGTGACGATAAAGGTGTCGAAAGCATCTTTGCCCGGATTCTCGTAGACGTACGTGGTGCCGGGCTGCAGCGGCAAATATGGGTTGTCGATCACGGATACGAAGTCGGCGGGATCGATCGTGGTCTTGGTCGATGGTGTTGACATCTCGGTCTCCTTTCGATGAAAGCTCCGCCCTCATTTGCAAGCCTTCCCGACCGAAGCCGACAATTCCCTCTCCCGCCCGCCGCCGTTGGCGAGCTCCATCGATATTTGTCGATGACAACACCATCCACCCGCTCACGAAGAGCGGACCCGTAGCGCGCAGAGTTTCAGTCAAATCCCGACGGTACTCAACTTACAGATTCGTAAGGCTGACGCCGCGGAGATCCCGCACGCCGGCAGGAAGCGGGGCGGAAGGACCACCCCGCCAGTCTGCCAGTCCCTCCGTCAGGTCAGGTGAACCTGGACATCTTCGTTGACCACGACATAGGCGATTCCGGTCGATGTCTGCCGTGCAAAGACGTCGTAATCGTCGGGCACGTTCTTCACGTCCTCGACCTCATGCCACTTTCCCCCGGTCAGAGTCAGCTGGTCGCCGTCGCCGCCTTCGATCCGCACTGCATCGCCGCTGCCCCACTGATCCTTGCCGCAGAATGCCGGGTTGAGCTTGCCCTCGCCGAGATCCAGCACGTCCCGCGCACTCAAGGTCAGGTGGTCGTGGCCTGATCCCACCATCGAGAGCGTCTCGACATGGGTAATGCGCTCGCTGACGCCGGCTTTGGTGAGATCGAGATTGTCCTCGAACTGCAGGATGTCACCCCGCACCTTGCCGAGATTGGTGCCGCCCTGGCTGCCGCCATCGACCAGGCCGAAGCCGTCATTGTCCAACAGCCGCAGCTTGTCGTTGCCGTCGCCGCCATATCCCTTGTCGCCAGTATCCAGAGAGATCCGGTCGCGGCCCTGGTTGCCGTAGAGCAGGTCGGCGTCGGTGTCGGCGCCGCCGCCGATCACGTCGGCGCCGCGACCGCCTTTGACGATATCGGCACCGTCACCGCCATCGAGGTGATCGTTGCCGGCGAGCCCCCTAATCCAGTCCGTTCCGAGCTTCCCATCGATCGTGTCACCGCTGGACGTGCCATCGAAGATGATTCTAATGAGTTCCTCCACCTCGCCGCTGTTCGCATCCACCGTGGAAACGAGACCGACACCGGAAAGGTAAAACTTGTGCTCCAGAACATCGGGCTCGAGCGGCGTGGTTTCGTCGGTCTCCAAGGCATGATCCCCTGAACCGTACGGAGCATCGACCACCTCGTTGAGGCTGACGACCTTCGCCATATCCTCCGCCACGCCGGGCGCGATTTCCTGGCTGTACTCATCACCGACATGGGGATGCACCTCCATGATGAAGCCCGGCAACGCACCGTCAACGCCGGCGCGCCAGCTTCCTTCGGTGCTGACGACCTCTCCGTCCTCGAGCGTCTTGGTATCTTCACCGAAATACCAGACATTCCCGAACTTATCCTGCGCGAGATAATCCAAGGTATCTTCCTCCAGATCGCCGTCGACAATGGACGTGTCGTGGACGACGACGCAGGTGACGCCGGCGATCACCTTGGTCTGGCGCGTAACTTCAAAATTAACTACCTCGCCGGTCGATGCCGTCTCATAGACGAGCGTCGTGCCCGGCTGCAGCGGCATGTAGGGGTTGTCGATGATGGAAGAAGTGAAATTGGTGGGATCAAAGACCGGACTTACTTTGGTTGACAGCGTGGGCATCGCACTCTCCTCTCTATGAATGGGCGATCTCGTTCCGGACCTCCGCGGGATTTGGCAAAACTCCTCCGTCGCCTGTCGCCGGTGGCGAACAAGCAGATCCTTCTTTCACGACGCTGATCATCGCCTTCGGCGCGCGGCGGGGTCGCGGCGGCCTTCGGCATCTGGATGAGCTGACAGTGAACCGCGCGATCGAGGCGCACGCAACTTACGGATTCGTAAGGTGGGTGCTGCCGAATTTGCCCGCGCGGCAATCCTGCGCACTGTGTTACAATCCGAAGGCGCTTTCACATCGCAAGCCATGCCGCGCAGGTCGCCATGAACATCCTGCTGATCGAGGATGACGCTGATACCGCCGCATACATCGTGGACGGCCTGAAACAGCTCGGACATGTGTTCGACCACGTCGCCGATGGCGAACGCGGCATGCAGTGCGCAGCCAGCGAGGGCTACGACGTCGTGATCGTCGATCGCATGCTGCCGGGCCTCGATGGTCTATCGATCGTGAAGGCGATGCGCGCGGCCGGTGTGCATACGCCTGTGCTGTTTCTCAGCACCCTTGGCGGCCTGGACGATCGGGTGATCGGGCTCGAGAGCGGCGGCGACGATTACCTTGTGAAGCCGTTCGCGCTGTCCGAGTTGGCCGCCCGTATCAACGCGCTGGCCCGCCGCCCCGCGATGGCTGCAAAGGACGTGGTTCTGCGGGTCGCCGACCTTGAAATGGATCTGCTGAAACGGACGGTATCGCGCCAAGGCCGCCCGATCGATCTGCAGCCCCGCGAGTTCCGCCTGCTTGAATACCTGATGCGCCACGCCGGGCAGGTCGTGACGCGCACCATGCTGCTGGAGAATGTCTGGGACTTCCATTTCGATCCCAAGACGACCTTGGTCGACACGCACATGAGCCGGCTGCGCGCCAAGGTCGACCGCGACTTCGACGCCGAACTCATCCACACCATACGCGGCCACGGGTATCTGATCGATGCGCCTTCGCAGCCTGCTCCGAACCTATAGTTTTCAGACGACGTTTCGCTACGCGGCGTTGTTCGGGATCGCGATGGCGATGTTGTTCGGCGTGATCTATTGGCTGACCACGAGCTACATGAACGCCGAACTCCAGGAAGAGGTCACGGCGGAAATGCAGCCTCTCTTCGCCCAATATGCCAGTGCGGGAAGCGGCAGCATAGCGGCCACGATCATGCAACGGGTTGATTCCCCCGAGTTCGCAATGAGCTTCTATTTGCTGCAGGACCCCTCGCACCGCAAGATCGCCGGCAATCTTCCGGCAATGGAGCCGGCCGTCGGCTGGCACCAACTGCCGATTCCCGTCGATGAAGGCGGCGAGGATGACTCCGACCAGCTGATGGCCGAGGGGCGATTGTTGCCCGACGGGTCGTTCCTGTTGGTCGGCCAGGACATGGATCAGTTCTACGATGTCCAGGAATGGATTACCGAGGTCGCCGGATGGGGCGTGGCGGCCGCGTTTTGCCTTGCCCTGGGCGGCGGGCTTGCGACCAGCGCCAGCATATTGCGGCGCATCCAGACGATCGCCGACACCAGCGGCGAAATCGTGCAGGGCAATCTCTCACGCCGCATGGCGCTGCGCGGCACAGGGGACGAATTCGATCAGCTGTCGACAAATCTCAATGAAATGCTGGATCGGATCCAGATGCTGATGGAAGGCCTGCGGCAGATGTCGAACGACATCGCGCACGATCTGCGCACGCCTTTGACCAGGCTGCGCCAGCATCTGGAGGGGGCGCAGAACAAGGCGGAGACGGCGGCCGAGTACGGGGACATCGTCGGCAAGGCCATCAAGGAGACGGACGACATCCTGCATACCTTCGGGGCCTTGATGCGGATCGCCCAGATCGAGGCCGGTACGCGCAGATCCGCCTTTACCGAGGTCGATTTCTCCAACGTGTTATGCACGATCGTCGATGCCTATGCCGCGGTTGCGGAGGACGCGCGCCACGCCCTGACGAACCGGATTCCAAAGGGCGTCGTGGTGCGTGGCGACCAGCAGCTGTTGACCCAGATGATGGCCAATCTGGTGGAAAATGCGCTTCGCCACACGCCGGAAGGCACACGCGTCGAAATCACGCTCGAGGACGGTCCGGCCGCGCCGATTTGCGTTATCGCGGACAACGGGCCGGGGATACCTGAGGAGGAGCGCGACAAGGTGTTCCGGCGCTTTTACCGCATGGACCGCAGTCGAAGCACGGCCGGCAGCGGCCTGGGATTGAGCCTGGTCGCGGCAATCGCCGAGCTGCATCGAATCGTGGTCGAGGTCGGCGATCAGCGGCCAGGCGTCAGAATCGCGCTCAAGTTTCCGGCGATTGAAAAGGCGCAGCTCGACCCCAGCACGGCCTAGAACTCGATCGACGTGCCGAGGCCGATCTCGATTGCGTCGTAATGGTCTGCGGTGTCGTCGAAATCCGGGCCAGACACGTGCTGCCATGTATAGGCGACTTCGCCGTCGAGATCGATGCCGGCGCCCAACTCATAGTCGGCCGTCAATGTTGCGCGCTGCAAGGTGTACCTGTCATCGTCACTGTCGCGAATCTCGATATCCGCCCGCGTCATCGCATAGCCGATTCCGAGTTCCCAGCGGTCGATCTGGTACGCTGCGCCGATACCCAGCACCCACCGGTCCGCGACGACATCGCCGTTCTCCAGCGTGGCGACGAACAGGTCGTCATCGTTGAAATATTCGAATGCGGCGCCTGTCGAGAAATCGCCGATCTCGACCAAGATGCCAGCCTGGTAGAACTCGGATTCGTCGCGATTGGGCCCGCCATCGGTCTTCTCGACATTGCCTTGCCATGCACCACCGGCGCCAAACTGAATGTTCCAGTCCTCCGCCTCGTAGGTATAGGTGCCATAGAGCGAGACGTTGTGGCGGGATTCCTCCTCCTCATTGACCGGCATGCCGACGTGAGGGCCGACGCCGTCGACGTGATCCTTCTTGTCGCCCGAGGGCGTGTAGCTGAGACCCAGCTGGAAGCCACCGAAGATGGGCGAGAAATAGGCGATCTTCTGCGCATCGCCCTCATCATCGACGCCGTCGCAGACGGCGTTGGTGGTCAGCGTATTGGCACCCCATTGGTTGGGCGAGAAGGCGGAGAAGTTCTCGGTCCCGCCCGGCGGGATGATGCACATCTCACCGAGTGCGTCATCCAGCGAACCGGCCCTCACCTCGCCGAAGCCGCCGGAGAAATAGACCCAGGCCTCGTCGATCTGGTCTTCGTCGTCCTCGCCTTCCAGCTCGACCCGCGCGCCGACCTCCAGCCCGTTGTCGAGCACGGTCGAGCCGAAGAAGCGGATCTCCGCATCCTGGAAAAAGCCGTCGGTATTGTGCTCGTTGCCCGGCCTGCCTTCGCCATCATCGTCGAGCACGACCATATAGGCGGCGTTGTAAGTACCGCCGATCGAAAGCCTGACCGGTTCGGCCGCCTCGGCCTGCACGCCGAGCGTCAAGCCGGTCCCGATGAACGTCGTCGTTCGGAGCAGCCCCCGCTTCATGATGCGATCCCCCGCGTCCTGGCGCAAAGAGGGGATGCCGCGCCAGCCGAACCAGGGTCGTCCAAATACGCGCCGATGTCAAAAGAGACCGGCTCGGCTAGCGATCGCTACTTAGCAATGAGACCTAACTGGATCCTGGATTTCAGCTATCCGAGGGACTTGACGATGTCCTCGCACATCTTCTTGGCGTCGCCGAACAGCATCATGGTGTTGTTGCGGAAGAACAGCTCGTTGTCGACGCCGGCATAGCCCGATGCCATGGAGCGCTTCACGAACAGCACCGTCTTCGCCTGCTCCACGTCCAGGATCGGCATGCCGAAGATCGGGCTCTTGGGATCGGTCTTGGCCGCCGGGTTGGTGACGTCGTTGGCGCCGATCACGAAGGCGACGTCGGCCTGGGCGAAGTCGCGGTTGATGTCCTCCAGCTCGAACACTTCGTCATAAGGCACGTTGGCCTCGGCCAGCAGCACGTTCATGTGGCCAGGCATGCGGCCTGCCACCGGATGGATGGCGTAGGAGATCTTGGCGCCTTCCTTTTTCAGGATGTCCGCCATCTCGCGCAGAGCGTGTTGCGCCTGCGCCACCGCCATGCCATAGCCGGGCACGATGATGACGCTGGCGGCGTTCTTCATGATGAAGGCCGCATCTTCCGCACTGCCGGCCTTGACCGGCTTGTCGCCGCCCTTGCCGGCCGCTGCCGCCGTGCCGCCATCGGTGCCGAAGCCGCCCAGGATCACGTTGAAGATCGAGCGGTTCATGCCCTTGCACATGATGTAGCTGAGGATCGCGCCAGAGGAGCCGACCAGCGCGCCGGTTACGATCAGCAGGGTGTTGGAGAGCGTGAAGCCGATGCCGCAGGCCGCCCAGCCGGAATAGGAATTCAGCATCGAGACGACCACCGGCATGTCGGCGCCGCCGATCGGCAGGATCAGCAGGAAGCCGAGCAGCAGCGACACCGCCACCAGCCCCCAGAAGGCGAACTCCGATTGCGTGAAGATCACCGCGATGATGAGCACGATGATGCCGATCCCGAGCAGGGCATTGAGAACGTGCTGGCCCGGGAAGACCAAAGGTGCGCCGGACATCAGTGCCTGCAGCTTGGCGAAGGCGATGATGGAGCCGGTGAACGTGACCGCGCCAACCGCGACCCCGAGGCCCATTTCCACCAGACTGCCGGGATGGATGTTGCCGACCTCGCCGATGCCGAACTTGTGCGGGGCATAGAAGGCGGCCGCCGCGACCGCGACTGCGGCGAGACCGACCAGCGAATGGAACGCCGCAACCAATTGCGGCAGCGCGGTCATCTGAATACGATGCGCGATCAAGGTGCCCACCAAGCCACCGGCCACGATGCCGCCGATGATGAACCAGTAGTTCTGCACGATCGGCAGGGAGACCGTCGTGACGATCGCGATCAGCATGCCGGCGACGCCGTAGAGCAGTCCGCCGCGCGAGCTCTCCGGCGAGGACAAGCCACGCAGGGACATGATGAAGCAGATTGACGCGAGCAGATAGAGGAAGGCGGTCAGGGTCTCGTTCATGGTGTCGTTTCCCCCGATCCGCCTCAGCGGCCTTTCTTCTTGAACATGGAGAGCATGCGATAGGTCACCAGGAACCCGCCGAAGATGTTGACCGAGGCGAGCGCCACCGCGACGAAGCCCATGATCTGGCTGAAGCTGAGATCCGCCGGACCGGCCGCGATCAGCGCACCGACGATGATGACAGAAGAGATGCCGTTGGTGACGGCCATGAGCGGCGAATGCAGCGCGGGCGTCACCCGCCAGACCACGTAATAGCCGACGAAGCAAGCCAGCACGAACACGGTGAACAGGAAGACAAAGGGTGCGTGCGGGATGCCTTCGGCCATTTGCCCCGCAGTCTCGACGGCAGTGGTGGTGTCCATGGCGCTCTCTCCCTACGCCTTGAAGTTCGGATGGATGATCTGGCCGTCGCGGGTCAACGCCACGCCCTTCACGATCTCATCCTCCCAATTGATCTTGAGGCCCTTGGTCTCCTTGTCGATCAGGAGCGCCAGGAAATTCAGCAGGTTCCTGGCATAGAGCGAGGTCGCATCGGCGGCCAGGCGGCTCGGTACGTTGGCGTGGCCGACCAGGGTCACGCCATGCTTCTCGACCACCTTGCCGAGCTCCGAGAGCGGGCAATTGCCGCCCTGCTCCACCGCCAGGTCGACGATGACCGAGCCCGGCTTCATGCTCTTCACCATGTCTTCGGTGACCAGCACCGGCGCCTTGCGGCCAGGGATCAAAGCAGTGGTGATGATGACATCCTGTTTCTTGATATGCTCGGCGACCAGTGCCGCCTGCTTCGCCTTGTAGGCGTCGCTCATCTCCTTGGCATAGCCGCCGGCGGTTTCGGCCTGCTTGAATTCCTCGTCCTCGACCGCAACGAAGGTGGCGCCGAGGCTTGTCACCTGCTCCTTGGTCGCCGGGCGCACGTCGGTCGCCGAGACGATGGCGCCGAGGCGCCGCGCGGTCGCGATCGCCTGCAGCCCCGCGACGCCGACGCCCATCACGAACACGCGCGCCGGCGCGACCGTGCCAGCCGCCGTCATCATCATCGGAAAAGCGCGGCCGAACTCCGCCGCCGCATCCAGCACCGCCTTGTAGCCGGCCAGGTTCGATTGCGACGACAGCACGTCCATGTTCTGCGCGCGGCTGATGCGCGGCATCAGCTCCATGGCGCAGGCGACGATGCCGGCCCCCGCATAGCCGGCGATCTGGTCCTTGGCGCCATAGGGATTGAGGATTGCCGCCAGCAGCGCGCCGCGCTTCATGAGCGAGAGTTCGTCCGGTCCGCCCTCGGCCGCGGTCAGTGGGCGCTGGACCTTCAGCACCACGTCGGCATCAGAAAGGGCAGCGCGCGCATCCGGCACGATCTTGGCGCCCGCCGCCTCATAGGCGCCGTCAGGCACCGAGCAGCCGGCACCGGCGCCGGTCTCCACCAGCACTTCCGCGCCCAGACCCACATATTTCTTGACCGTATCGGGAGAAACCGCGCAGCGCCTTTCGTTTGGCCGCCGCTCTTTCACCACGCCGATTTTCATGCTCTCTCCCCCGGTTCGAACGTCCGGTTTACCCCTGATGGCAGGCGTCCAAGCTAGCGCCTCGCTCCCGCTGAGATTTGCAGATTTCCCCCACGATTGGCCGATTTTCGACCATCGGCCGCGTCGAATCCGCCCACTCGCGCAAAAGCGGCGGCATCTTGCACAGTTTCAACGGAGGGAACAAGGCGTGCCCGGGGAATAGCAGTTAGCAGAACCCCGGGTCACCCGGCGAACTTGGGATCACGCCTTCCAGTGCGGCGGAATCGTCTTGTCGAAATAAGGCAGCGCCTCGATCCGCTTCATCCAGGCCGCGATGTTCGCCGGCAGGTCCTCGCGCTTGAGGCCGAGGCCGGGCGCGCGTTCCTCCACCCGGATCGGCATGCGCAGGTAGGGATAGACGGAGAAGTCGGCGAGGCTGAGCGCCCCGGCAAAGAAATCGCCCTTGAGGTAGCCCTGCCAGTATCCTAGCTCGGCGCGCAGCTTTGCCTTTGTCTCGTCGATCTGCTTCGGGTCGCGTTCCGCAGGTGCCACGTAGAGCACTGCCGACATCAGGTCGCTGCCCGGCTTGTAGAGTCCGTCCTCGCATTCCCCGATCAGGCGGCGAACCAGCGCGCGGGCTTTGGCGTCCTTGGGCAGCAGCGGGTTCTGCGGATACTTCTCATCGAGATACTCGCAGATCGCGTTCGACTCGTAGAGCGCGAATCCATCGTCGACGATCGCCGGCACCCGCCCGCGCGGATTGATCGCGAGGAACTCGGGCGTGCGCGTTTCGTCCTTGTCGAATGACAGCCGCTTGGGGGTGTAAGCGATCCCCTTATGCTCCAGGGTGAGCCATACCTTCCACGCAAAGGGCGAGCCGGAGCCGAAATAGAACGTCAATGCCATGATGTTTCTTCCCAGATATGAGGTCTAACGCTGCTTCTTGAGCCCGGCTTCCTTGAGCGCGGCCTTCTGGCGCCGGTCGAGCGCTTTCACGTCGAAACCGGTGATGAGCTCGTGGAACAGGCGGTACCAGTTGATCTCGGCCTTGAGATGCATGAAGACCGAGCCGAGGCCGATGGCGGCGCGGTCCATGAAGACGAATTCCTTGGGCGGCGTCACAGGGCCGAGGCGGCGCAGCTCCGCATGCACGCCTTCCGCCACGTCGCGGCCATAGACTCCTGTTTCGGCATCCTGGATCTTGCGCTCCTTGTCCTCCAGCAGCGGCCCATAGACGAAATGGGCCCAGCGGTTGAGGACGTCGATCACCTCGCGCGACAGCCCCTTGAAGCCCCAGCCCTCGTAGGCCGAGACTGCCAGATCGCGGTCGTCGTTGAGCAGCGCGTAGTAGAGATCGATCACGCCCTTCACGAATTTCGGCTCGAAAATGCGGATGCAGCCAAAATCCAGCAGGTTTACGTCGCCGTTCGGCCGCATGGTGTAATTGCCGAGATGCGGGTCGCCGTGGATGACGCCGTATTCGTAGAACGGCACGTACCAGGCGCGGAACATGTTGTAGGCGATGCGGTTGCGCAGTTCGAGCGAAGGCTTGCCAGCCAGCATCTGCATGACCGGCTTGCCTTCGATCCAGCTCATGGTCAGCAAGCGCTTGGTCGATAGTTCGAGCAGCGGTTCCGGCAGATGCACGTGCTTTTCGCCCGCGAGCATGCGGCGATAAAGCGCCATGTGCCGCCCTTCCAGCTCGTAATCCAGCTCCTCGCGCAGACGGTCTCCGATCTCGCCGTGGATCTCCCTGGTGTGGATCGCGCGATCGTAGCGCTCGTAGATCGAGAAGATGATCCTGAGCTGCGAGAGATCGGCCTCCACCGCCGATGCCATATCCGGATATTGCAGCTTGCAGGCCAGCGCCGCGCCGTCATGCGCAATCGCGCGATGCACCTGGCCGAGCGAGGCCGCCGCTGCCGCCTCGTGCTCGAACTGCTTGAACTTGGCCTGCCAGTCGGCACCCAGCTCCGCCGCCATGCGGCGTTTCACGAACGGCCAGCCCATCGCCGGCGCATTGGCCTGGAGCTGCTGCAGTTCCTCGACATATTCCTTGGGCAGCGCGTCCGGGATGGTGGCCATGATCTGGGCCACCTTCATCAGCGGCCCTTTCAGCCCGCCGAGCGCGGCCTTTAGGTCCGCCGCATCCTCCGCACGGTCGACCTTGAGGCCGAAGTAGCGCTGCCCCGCCACGCGCGCCGCCAGCCCGCCGACCGCACGGCCGACGCGGGCATAGCGCATGACGCGCCCGCCGAGGGAATTGCGCTCGTCAGTCATGACGAGGTTCGGGTCGTCACCCCATTTTCTCCAGCTCGTCGATGAAGCCGGAGATCACGCCGAGACCCCTGGACCAGAAGGCCGGGTCGGCGGCATTGAGGCCGAAGGGCGCCAGCAATTCCTTGTGCCGCTTGGTGCCGCCCGCCTTCAGCATGTCGAGATATTTCTCGGCGAAGCCGGTCTCGGCCTGCTGATAGGCCGCATAGAGCGAGTTCACCAGGCAATCGCCGAAGGCATAGGCATAGACGTAGAACGGCACATGGATGAAATGCGGGATATACGCCCAGTAGATCGCATAGCCCGTGCCGTCCGGCAGATCGACGCCGTCGCCCAGCGCCTCGCGCTGTGTTGCCAGCCAGATGTCGGAGACCTGCTCCGGCGTCAGCTCGCCCTCGCGCCGCGCATCGTGCAGCCGCCGCTCATATTCATGCATCGCGATCTGGCGCACGACGGTGTTAAGCATATCCTCGACCTTGCCGGCCAGCAGGACCTTGCGCTCTTCGGGATCGGTCTCGCGCTTCAGCAGCGCCTGGAAGGTCAGCATCTCGCCGAACACGGATGCCGTCTCCGCCAAGGTCAGCGGCGTGTCGCACAGCAACTGGCCTTGCGGCGCGGCCAGCACCTGGTGCACGCCATGCCCCAGTTCATGCGCCAGGGTCATCACGTCGCGGGTGCGGCCGTGATAGTTCAGCAGCAGGTAGGGATGCGCGCTCGGCACAGTCGGATGGGCGAATGCGCCGGGCGCCTTGCCCGGCCGCGGCGGCACGTCGATCCAGCCCTTCTCGAAGAACGTCCGGCCGACTTCTGCCAGCTTGGGCGAGAAGGCGTTGTAGGCCGTCAGCACCAGCGACTGCGCTTCTTTCCATTCGATCGGCGCGTCCTCGTCATCCGGCAGCGGCGCGTTGCGGTCCCAGTAACTAAGCCTCGGCAGGCCGAGCCACTTGGCCTTCAGCTTGTAGTAGCGGTGCGAAAGCTTCGGGTAGCTCGCCTTGACTGCGGCGACCAGCGCATCCACCACCTCGTCCTCGACCTGGTTGGCGAGATTGCGCGAGGAAACCGGGCGCGCGAACTTGCGCCACTTGTCGTCGATCTCCTTTTCCTTGGCGAGCGTATTGGTGACCAGGGCGAAGACCCGCTGGTTCTCCTTGAGGCCCTTCGAGACCGCATCGGCCGCCGCCTTGCGCTTGGTTCCGTCCTGCTCATAGAGCAGGTTCAGCGCCTCGTTGCTGGTCATTTTCTTGCCGTCGACCTCGAAGCGCAGATCGGCCATGGTCTCGTCGAACAGCCGCATCCAGGCCTGGCGCCCGACCACGTCGCGCTCGTGCAGCATCTTTTCGAGATCGTCGGACAGCTGGTGCGGGCGGAAAGCGCGCACGGTGTCCAGCCACGGCGCGTAGCGGCGCAGCGGCGCGTGCGTCAGCTTCGCCTCCATGTCCGAATCGGAGAGCTTGTTGATCTCCAGCGTGAAGAACAGGGTCTCGAGCGAGATCTGGGTGGCACGCTCGTTGATGTTCTGCTGGAACCGCCCGAACTCGGTGTTGGACATGTCGCCGGCATAGAGCAACTGGGCATAGCTCATCAGCCGGCCGAGGATCTCCTGGATCCGCTCATAGGCCATGATCGCCGCCAGGAAGTCCGCGCCGCCCAAGCTGGCCAGCTTGCCTTCGTATTGCTGGCGGAAGGCGGCCGCCTTGGTTCCGGCGTCTTTGAGGTCGCTCTCCACTTCCGGCGCTTCCGGGCCGGCATAGAGATCGGCGAGGTTCCAGGTCGGGAGGGCTTGGGCGCTGGCGCCTTGATCGGGGGTCATGGTTGTGATCCTGGGGTAATGCCCTGGTTATGCTCAGGGCTTTGGCATTTGGCTCGACCTGATTTATATGGGAACACCCAGGGTCCCGCCAAGAGAGCCAGCTGTCACAACTCATTACGGAAATGATGCGTTCCTGTCCCATTTCTCCCCAGATCCGCGCGGAAGCCCTCGCATCATGACCGCGCCCATCGTCATCCGCGTGGAGCAATCGGGCGATATTCCCCACATCCGCGATATCGTTGCGCATGCTTTTGGACAGCGGGCGGAGGCCGATCTCGTCGATCGCCTGCGCGCCGACGGCGATGTCCTCATCTCGCTGGTGGCGGTCGCGGAAAACGGCGAGCTGGTGGGACACATCCTGTTCAGCCGCCTCCCGATCGAGGGCGTCAGAGGCCGTGTGACCGAGGCCGCGGCGCTGGCCCCCCTCGCCGTCCGGCCGGAGCATCAGGGCGAGGGTGTGGGCAGCGCACTGTCCAAGGCCGGGATCAGGGCCTGCGCGGCGCGCGGGCTTGCGGCGATCATCGTGGTGGGCGATCCGAAGTTCTATCAGCGCTTCGGCTTCTCCGCCGCCGCGGCCCGCGGCCTGCAATCGCCCTTTGCCGGAGACGCTTTCATGGCGCTGGAGCTGAAACCCGGCGCATTACTTGCCAATCCCGGAACCGTCCGCTACGCCGATGCCTTCGGCGCCCTGCCGGTCGAGGACAATTCATGAACTACGATTCGATCCCGAACCTGCCGCGACTGTTCTTCGACCAGGCGAACAAGCTCAGTGCAAAGCCGTTCCTGTGGCGCAAAGATGCCGATGCCTTCGCCTCGATCCGCTGGGCGCGCGTTGCCGCGGACGTGCGGGCGCTGGCCCGCGGCCTGATCGCGCTCGGCGTCAAGCCCGGCGACCGCGTGGCGCTGATCGCGGAGAACCGGCCGGAATGGCTGATTTCCGATCTGGCCATCATGTCGGTCGGCGCCGTCACGGTGCCGGCCTTTTCAACCAACACGACCGACGACAACAGGCATGTGCTGACGCACAGCGGCGCGCGCGGCGTCATCATCTCCAGTCCCGCCATTGCAAAGCGCGCGCTGCCGGCGGCCATGCTGGCGCCCGAGCTGAATTTCCTGATCACGATGGAGAACCTGAACCTGACGCAGCAGCTCCCCTTGCGCTCCCTCACCTGGGGTGAGGCGATGAGCCTCGGCGACGTCAAGCTCGATTCGGACATCGAGGAGCGGGTCGGCGCCCTGGCGCGCGACGAGACCTGCTGCATCATCTATACGTCAGGCACCGGCGGCGTGCCCAAGGGCGTGATGCTGACCCACGGCTCCATCCTGTGCAATATCAAGGGCGCCTATCGCCTGTTGCAGGAACTCGGCACGGGGAACGAGGTGTTCCTGTCCTTCCTGCCCTTGTCGCACTCCTACGAGCACACGGCCGGTCAGTTCCTGCCGATCTCCATCGGGGCACAAATTTATTACGCGGAAAGCATCGACAAGCTGACCGACAACATGGCGGAAGCCAAGCCAACCATCATGACCGCCGTGCCGCGGCTCTACGAGGTCATCCACCAGCGCATCCAGCGCGGCCTTGCCAAGGCGACGCCGTTCCAGCGCAAGATGTTCGACCTCGCCTATCGTCTCGGCCGCAAGAACTACGAGCATCCCGGCACGCTCACCTTCAAGGAGCGCATCCAGAATTTCGTCTGCGACCTGCTGGTCCGGCGCAAGGTGCGCAAGCGCTTCGGCGGCCGGCTGAAGGCGTTCGTCTCCGGCGGCGCGGCCCTCAATTACGAGATCGGCGTCTTCTTCCTCGCCCTCGGCGTGCCGCTGCTGCAGGGCTACGGCCAGACCGAGGCCTCGCCCGTCATCAGCGCCAACCGCCCGAAGAAGATCAAGATCGATACGGTCGGCCCGATTTTCGACGGGCTCGAGGCGCGCATCGCCGACGATGGCGAGATCCTGGTCAAGGGCGAAGCCATCATGAAAGGCTATTGGCGCGACCCCGAAGCGACCGAGCGCGCGATCGGCGACGGCTGGCTCTATACGGGCGATATCGGCGAGTTCGATGGCGACGGGTATCTCAAGATCACCGACCGCAAGAAAGACATCATCGTGCTGTCCGGGGGCGACAATGTCTCGCCCGCACGGGTCGAGGGCTTCCTGGTGCTGCAGCCGGAGGTCGCGCAGGCGATGGTCCATGGCGATCGCCACCCGCACCTGGTCGCCCTGATCGTGCCCGATCCGGATTTTACCAAGGAGTGGGCTGCTCGCAACAACGTCGCGGACGATCTCGCCGCGCTGGTCGAGAACCCCACCTACATCCGCGCCGTCGGCACCGCCGTCGACCGCGTGAACACGACTCTCGCGCCGGTCGAGCGCATCCGCCGCTTCGCCGTCCTGCCGGAGAACTTCACCATCGACAACGCGATGCTGACGCCATCGCTCAAGATCCGGCGCCACAAGATCCGAGAGAAGTGGGGCGAGCTCATCGAGAAGCTGTACGAGCGGAGTTAGTTGGTCGCCGCTCATAACCCCCATCCGTCATCCCAAGGCTTGGCCTTGGGATCCACGAGTTTGCTTGCAATGACGCGATCCGGCCCAACGAAACTCGTGGATGGCAAGGCCAAGCCTTGCCATGACGATAGAGTGTACAGGGCCTATCGTCGACTATATCGATGCTTCACCCCCACCGGGAAATAATCCGGATGGCCCTTCGACCACAGGGTAACCACCGGCCGCTGATCGTCCTTCGACACATAGTTGGCGTATTCGCTGTTGTGTGTGAGGAGCGTGTCGAGGATTTCGCGCTCAGCCAGTTCGATGCGGGTCGGGTCGGTTGCTTCCTTGTCGGCCAGCTCGATCGCGACGGTAAAGCACGGACGGTCGGCCAGCCCTTCCTTCACTTCCATGACGAACTTGCCCGTGGTCCAGCGGCTGAGGCTCGGCTTCTCCAGCGCGAGGCTGATGGTCTCCGGAAAGATGTTGGCGCCAAAGAACGACAGCGTGAAGTTGGCCCGTCCGAACACATAGACGAAGGGCAGCCGCCGCGCGCGGCCGAGGCCGGCCTGAGCGATCGCCGTCTCGGGATCAAACTGGTAGTCGGCAAGTTTCGCCCGCATCGCCTCGAAGCTGTAGATGCCGCCCTGGTCTGCGATGTGATAGCGGACCAGCGGCGCGCCATTGTCGCCGGTGAAAGCGAGCGTGCCGCCTTCCACCGCTTCGAAATACCGTGAGGTCGGATCGTACTGACACAGCGTCGGCAGGCGCTCCTCACCGAACAGCGCCTTGGCCGCCATCGGCTTCTCGCTGAGAAAGCGGCGGATCGCGACCGATAGCGGCGTCTCGTTGCCCAGCACGCCTGCATCGGCGGTGCCGTAGAGCGAAGCGATGCTGTTGAGCCCTTCATCCTGGTCGAGCCGCTCCAGCACCAGGTCGCGCCAGGTTTCGCTGAACACCTCGCCCGCTGTCACCAGGCGGACATTGAACTTGTCCCAGGCGATCTTTTCGAGCCGGCCGGCATCCACCACTTCCTTGAGGAACGGCGGATAGCCGAACAGGACGGTCTGCTCGAAATCCGGCGCCAGGCGCTTCACCACCCGCAGGATCTCGTCGATCTTGTTGCCGGGCGTGACGATCAGCAACGGATACCCTTTGGCTGCGACCCAGCGCAGGCAGGAGGTGGTGTACATGCCGCCGACCCAGGAACCGAGCGCGAAACACACCACCGCCAGCGTCCGCCGCTCATGGGCGCGGAAATTATCGCGCAGCACCTGCTCGAACCGCACCGCGACGGGCAGCTCGTGATGCAGCCCGCGCGGCCACAAGGTCGGTTCCCCGGTCGAGCCGGACGACACCGCAAGGAAATCGCATGCTGCCAGATCGCCGCCCTCCACCAGCGCCTCCAGCGGGAATCGGCGGACATAATTTTCCTTGTTCAGCAGCGGCAGCTTGGCGAAGTCGGCGGCATCATGGATGTCGGAAGCGCTGAGGCCGGCCGCCTTCAGCATCGCCCCATAGGCCGGCACCCCGTCCGCTGCGCGCCGCAGCAGGGCCAAAGCCTCGGCAAGGCCATCGCTGGTCTCCCCTGGCGCCAGGAGACCGTCGAGATTGGTGTCGAGAAAATGCTGGAAAGACGGTACCGGCGGATGCGCCATGAGAAGCTCTGAAGTGGGGTATCGCTGCCCCATTACGCCCGATCCGCCCCGCCGGTTGCAACCGATCTTCCGGTGACTATTGCCTTCGCCTGTCACAGCGGCGATCCTCCGGCTTCCGCGCTGTGCCACCGCGGAACGGCAGCTTGGGGGGATCATGTCATGGCCGGCGCTAAGACTGACTATGATCTGATCATCGCCGGCGGCGGCCTCGCGGGGTCAGCGCTAGCTATCGCCATGGCCAGAAGCGGTCACCACGTTCTCGTCGTCGAACGTGAAACACGGTTTCGCGATCGCATCAGGGGCGAGATGCTCCAGCCATGGGGCAGCGGCGAAGCGAAGCGGCTGGGCCTCTACGATGATCTTGTGGCCAGCTGCGCATTGGAAGCGCCTTTCTGGTCCTATTTCATCGCCGGCGAATTCGTGCGCGTGCGCGATCTTAAAGCCACGACACCGGATAGCAATTGCGTTCTTACACTTCCCCACCCTGCAATGCAGGAGATGCTGATCTCGCTCGCGGAAAAGGCCGGTGCCGAGATTTGGCGCGGGGTCGCGCTGGACCACGTAACGGCCGGCGCCCCGCCATCCGTTGCCGTGACCATCGACAGACAGACGCGCTCGCTTTCATCACGGCTGGTCGTGGTGGCGGACGGTCGCGAGTCACGGCTCCGCAAGGCCTTGGGCTTCGAGGTCAAAACCGATCCCGAATTCATATTGATCGGCGGCATGCTGCTGCGCGGCGCCAACGAGATCGGCCGCCGCGTCGACAACAATGATGACGGCACCAGGCGCGCTGTTCATTCCCTCTATGATCCGATCGGATTGCGCTATGTCATCGCGCTTACGGTCGCCGACCATCTCAGCCGCGTGTACCTCATCCACCACAAGGACATGCTGCCCAAGCGACTGTCCGGCGAGCGCGATCTCGCGGAAGGGATCCGGCATCTGCGCGCCGCGGGCGCGCCGTCGCGCTGGTTCGAGGATGTGGGGCTGGCCGGACCGTTCGCCACCTTCGATGGGGCCGCCCGCTGGGTGGACCATCCCTATCGCGATGGAGTCGTCCTGATCGGAGATGCCGCCGGTGCGACGGACCCGACCTGGGGCGAGGGACTGGCTCGAACGTTGCGCGATGTCCGCCTGCTGCGAGATCGCCTGTTGGCAGATGACGATTGGGATCGTATGGCGTCTGCTTTTGCGGAAGATCATGACGCCTTCTTCAGCCGGATGCTGCGGCTGGGCGCGATGCGAGGCGAGCTTCTGTTCGATGCCGGACCGGAAGCCGACGCACGACGAAAGCGTGCCTTCGCCGCCCACAAAGCAGATCCCAGCGTCTTGCCGGACACGCTGGGGTACGGACCCGACGCACCCTCTGACAATGCCGCCAGAGCGCGATATTTTGGCGAAGCCTGATCGGCTAGTTCGCGTCCAGCCAGCCCGTCCGATAGCCGTCCTTGCGCCAGAGAATGGGGAAGAAGCTCTCGTCCATCGCCAGGTCGCCGTGGCGTTTGTAGCGGTTGTAGATATAGCTGACATTGATCGAATGGAACTGCGCGTCGGACGAGATGCAATGCGCCACCACCGATCGGCGCGGCCGGTCGGCGCGATTCATGTCGGAGCCATGCCACGTGCCGCCGTGATGAAAGGCGCAGCCGCCCGCCGGCACCTCGATCGGCACGATGTCGGCCGTCACGCCGGCGCGCTCCGCCGCCGCGCGGAACTCCTTCCGATAATCCTCCGGCGCGTGGAACTGCTGGATCGGCTGCGAGATGCCCCATTTGTGCGAGCCGCGGGCATATTCGATGGTGCCGCCGGCAGCGGTCGTATCGTCCAGCGCGATCCAGCAGGTCGCCATGTGCGAGGGCGTGAACCACTTGGCATAGGAATCGTCCTGGTGATAGCCGAGCGCCTTGGCGCCCGCCGGCTTCCAGATCACGTTGTCCTGGCAGATGCGCGCGCCGGGCCAATCGCTCAGTTCTGCGACGCAGTGTCCGACCTGTTCGCTCAACACCACGCTCGCGACCGCGCGATCCGATTTCCAGCCGTTGCAGATCTGGCGCGTTCGGTCCGGCCGGTCGCGTCCTTCCTGCCAGTTCCATTCGTCGGGATAGAGGCCGGTCTCGAACTCGCCCTTAAACAGCGGCTCGAACCGTGCGCGCAGGCGCTCCACCGTCTCCGAGTCGATGAATTTGTCGAGGATCAAGAAACCGTCGGCCTCGAACCGGCGCTTATGCTCTTCGGTGAGGAGTTGCGAATGACCCATGCGATCAATCTGCGGCAGCTTGCGTAGGTGCAATGCGATGGATTCGACACGGATTGACGAAGAGTCGCAAAGGGCTCCGGCTATCCTTTGAGTTTTGCCAATGCCGCCTGGTCCCCCTTCGCGCCGGCGAGATCCGCATCTGCCGCCAGCATGCCCTGGAGCCGCGCGCCGGTAAAGTCCGCATCGTTGAACTTGGCGTTCGCCGCCCGCACCGGCCATTCGCGCGTCGTGCCGTCCGGCAGGGTGACGATCTGTACCTGGAGGTCGGCATCGTGGAAGTCGGCGCGGCGCATGATGGCGTCGGTCAGATCGGCGCCTTTGAGATCGGCTCCGGCAAAACTGGCGGCCGTGGCGTCGGCGCGCGACAGGATCGCCAGCGACATGCGGCAATGGTCGAACCGTGCCGACCGCAGGCGGCACTGCGTGAAGACCGCGCCCGTCAGATTGCGCCCGGAGAAATCCACCGCCGACAGGTCCCGGCCAAGGAAGTCGGCCCGCGCGCCTTTGCCGCCCGAGGTCTCGACCCAGTCCTCGTGTGCCTTGATCTGATCGGCGATAGCTGCCGCGGCCTCCTCCGAATCGTCGACCGAGATCGACTCGCGGAGGGCGAGCGCGTCGAGATAAGCCGCCTTCCCGAAATCGACGCTGAATATGTTGGCATCGCGCAGGACGGCGCCGGTCAAATTCGCGCCGTCGACGACCGCCCGGTTCATCAACGTGCGTGACAGGTTGCAGTTCGTGAGGTTGGCGCCACGCAGATCGGCGTCCTTGAGCGAGCTGCCGGCCAGATTGGCGTCGCTGAGGTCGGCCTTGCGCAGCACGGCCGCCGACATGTCGGTGCGCTTGATGACAGCGTGATGGAGCTTGGCGCCGGCAAGATCG
>Ga0207428_10000080_pt1 | contig 136307 bp, 140 predicted proteins | sample RhiMethybrSRZTD1_FD_187600 | JGI IMG/M metagenome (GOLD analysis project Ga0207428, IMG submission 187600) | Populus rhizosphere microbial communities from Tennessee, USA - Rhizosphere MetaG P. TD hybrid SRZTD1 (SPAdes) (version 3) | ecosystem: Host-associated > Plants > Roots > Rhizosphere >... | reverse complement strand
TATAATCTGTTATCCTAATAAACGGTGAGAATTGATTGAGCTTGTCATCCAAGACTTCTAATCCACAAAATCGGTAAGGCCTGGAAATTGATACCAATTCAACCCTTAATAATATTGGCATAATACCGCCAGAACAATACCCACCACAATCGGAGCCAACGGTATTGATTGCGCTTCTGTACTAATACACTTAAAAACATCACCAGGATAAAGAGTGTGCTCTATGTTACCAACAATCTGTATCTTATTTTCCTCCGCTACCCCAAGATTTGATATTATCTTGATCTCTACACCTATATCCCATACACAAAGTGTCTTTGAATGGTCGACTATATCAACGTCAAATTTTGTTATAATACTACCTGAAAGAGGTTCCCAATATGCCGTAGGCCATTCAAGTACCTCTATTCTTTTATCATCGCCAGTTTTGGCATCTTCTATCCCGAGTCTATGACTTATTTTTTGAGCAAAAGAGTCAGCAAGTAATTGTCCGGGTATTACTAAGCCCCAGTCTTTTCCCTGTGCCAACACTCCAACATATCCGTAGGCATTATAGAAATTATTCCATGATTCAAACGATTCAGCAGGTCCATTAATTTCCCATCGAATAGATGCATGGGATAAAGTAGAATTAGCACTAACACCTACGTTATAAACATTAACTGGTATGTCAGGCCCGACCAAGTTATTGACTACACCGAAACTGATAGGGATATTTATTGCACCAAGCGCCTTGAGCTTTTGAGTAATTTCATTCTGTTCTTGAGGTGAAATTAAATCAGCAAGATTCATGAAATCTATTTTGTCAAACTTGAGTACAATGCGTGGAATCCACGGCCATATCGATTCATCCTTACCCAAATGATCCTTCTTGGTTTTAACCACCTCACCGTAGATATCAATGTGCAGCTTGACAAATGTGCCACTAGTCGCAAATGCTTCGCTATTATGCTCTATCATATACCTAGTTTTGAAATGCAATTGAAGTGGAATCACGATCTGTAGCTTCTCATTTATTGTAAGTTGTCCAACAGCGTAGTCAGGATAAAGACCACTATCTGTATAGGTTAAGTGAGTCACCATTGATTCACCTGGTCTGAAAAGATAACCGCCAGGTGAAGGAGACGAACTGGGTATGGAACCATCTAGGAAACCATCAGATCTGGGAACTTCAATATGGTCAATGTAAAACAGGACCAAAGAGCTGAGTATTTATTGGTTTATCTTTATTAAAGCAAATATTTGCTACCGCGTTTCGTAATTCCCCTCGTAATATCATAAGAAGCTTCTCGGCGGTTATTTGGTAATCGATAAATGTAGGATAAGGAGCCAATGTGTATTAAATACATTTATTCCATATAAGAAATATCCCGAGATATGTGAAAATCAAAATCATTTCTAAATTTGATGCAATATTTAAGCTTTGACTATTTTTTGAATCTTAATTTAATCAAGTTTTCGCATTTATCTAGTATGGAACCACTTTTTTGAGCCTCCCCGAAGACCTGATTGAGATTCTTCTCAGTTTCACCTATGTATTTACTAATTACTGACCTAAGATCTACTTTATAGAGATCCAATTTGAGTGCAATTTTTTTATTTCTCTTTTTATAGTCTCGTTTCATGAAACGTATTCACAAATATATTTGATAACATTTACGCTGCTAGTTAGTAGGAGATTAGACTAGTACCAAAAACGTGGAAAAAAGAAACAGAGCCATATATTTCGTGGACCATCGTCTGACAATGCTACAGTTACAGCAGATGGGTTAACAGCATGAGACCCAGCTGACTCAGATTCTAGATCTATTTCAACCCCACCCACATTTAATTTGCTAATAACAGGTAACAAGAGCATCACAAGGCTGACGGCAACTAAGACAAGAAATGCATTTTCATCTACATCGTGTTGATGAAAATCATATGTCCCACCTGCAATATCTCCGTAATCATGTAGTTGATCATATGAGTATTTTACAAATGAAGCTACAAGCAGAAGTGATAATGCAGAAAATATAACCAATTTTACCAAGGCTTTTCTATTTCTACTATTTGTTATTGATCTCTTCTGATCATTTTTCTTAAACCACCATCGAGTCCAATCCTTCCCTATATTTTTTCCCTTTTCTCTATCACCAAGAATACCAATAGCTTTTTCTGATTCTCCAAAACTGGGGTCCAGATAGTATGCATTTTGAATTAACCTTAATGCTCTATCCTTCTCGCCTTTTTTGTAATAGAATACTCCTAGATTGTATCTAGCATGGGAATTACTATCATTGATGTCTAATGCGCACTTGAATTCATTCTCAGCTTTTTCATCCTCGCCCCTGCTTAAGTAACATACTCCCCGATTATTATGTGCAAGACCTGCCAATTCTCCCAATTCTTGTTTGATCGAATGTAATTCTTTATGATATCTATGATATCTATCTATTACAGACTGAAAATCTTCCATCGCTTTTTTGTAGCTCTGGCTGTTTCCATTATCAAGATCGTTCCTTCCTCTGTCAATACTTAGAATGGATAATAAATATTCCTGTTGTCCTCCCTCCGGAAACTTTCTAGCGATTTCTTCTGCTTCTTCATATTTCTTCTTTGCTTTAGAATATAATCCTCTTTTATAAGCTATATATGCAAGACCTAGAAACGCTTCAAACTGAATTCTATATCCAAAGAGTTCCTCTCCAGAATGATGTTCATGGGCCTTGTATTGACCATGATCTATTAGCTCTATCACCCTCTCAAATTTTTTTTCTGCGGTTCTAATAAGAAGAGTTTTCTCCTTCTTGGATTTCCTTTCCTCATTGTAGTAATGATCCTTGTCGTCAACTTCACCGTTATGTTCTGTAGCTTCATCAACTATTAGATGAGCCTGCTGAACCAGGGCAAATGTGTTATCAGGATATCCAGTCTCTTTATCTAATGCCTTGAGCAAACTATTTTTATGTTCAGCTATATTTCCAGCAATAAAATAAAGTCTCGCTAGTTTTGACTGCATAACGGATTCTATTACATTGCGAAACTCAATGTTCTTATCTTTGGTCTCTGGAAAAATATCTTGCGATAAATTCTTACGAATCTGAGCCCTCTCTGGTGTTTCTTCCATAACTTCCTTCATTAATTTGTGTTCTCTTTTGATAGCATCAAAAATGATATTATCTTCATCGTTTGTGAGACACTCCTTTAGACGTCTGAACGCTGTAGGGCGATCCTTTACTTTTAGTCTAATGATATCAATGTAAATACTTAAAAATTCGAAGAGAGGTTTCTTGACAAGATCCTTATTTAATGCTTCTCTGGTTTTCATTCTAAAATACGATCTCAATTTCAGTAGACTTTCATCAGCGTTTGTATCTCCAAGAATATGACCTTCAGATTTCATGTCTCCAAGTTGCTCCATTTTTCCACAGAAACGCAAGAAAGGCAATATCCCACAAAAGTGCAAAAAGTACGAATAAATTAGATCATCACGTTCACCGTATTCAGAGCTGCGTTTACTATGCAATTCTAGTATATTGTATATTATTTCTTCTTTTGCGGCTGTATTTTCAGAGGATGTATTGGACAATAGAGGCAATGTGTTTGTAATCCATTTCTTCGCTATCTCATAACAGAAGGTAATATATCCTTCATCGTCATCATAAACTGCCTCTTCCGGATATTTCTTCTGGAAATTATCTTGAGAATGAAGACAAGAAAGTAAGTCTGTATAGATCATGAATAACATTAATTGTGATTTGATGTTATTGTGTGTTTCTAGATTAAGTACTTAGAGTGACCTTGAGTACATCTAGTAAAAGTAGAAATAAAGAAAGAGAGGGGCAAGACTATTAAGTTTTTTCTGTTGCTGCCTGTTTTCAACATGAGATTCGTTGTGAGACATAAATAAAATTATCATTGGATTTTATTTTAGTCTAGTGTAAAAAGTGGAGTGGATATTTATTATCCTCTGACATTTAGATTTCCGTAGTGACTGATGATTCAGACAGACTCAAGGAGTTCTTGTACGAAAAGGAATTTTCTTGAGATCGGTCAGATGCTGATACATGCTAGATTGGCTGAGACTGCCTTTCCTTAATAGCGTCCTTTTGAGGCTGAAGAAGGAAATGTGGCTACCCAACCAAATACCGATCGATGTCTCGTTCCACCACTACCTGAACTACCACCAAAAGCCACAAAACTTCCTGCCAAGCAATGTGTATAAGGTGGTGGTGGTGGCTGTGTGGCGCCTTTCCACATATAACCAGTATATAACTGATCTCTATGGTGACCTTCGTTAGCATTTGGATGTTTAGGATCTTTGAACTTAACTTGATGTTCCCTCAGAAAGGTGATTTTCCATCCGATATCATCCCAAAATCCGAAAATATTACCGATATATTCGGGTATTGTCAAAGGTCTCAGTTTTCTAAATGTAGATGGAAAATCTTCTAATTACCTTTCATATCGTCATTATCGGATTGCTTGTCAGAATACGAACGACCGTAGCCTTCGTTTTGTCTTATGGGGCATCTCTTAAATCAACAGATTTGGTATACTTATATGAGAATAAAAGTTGAAATATATAGTTACTTTATCTTCGTGCAGTACATAACTTGATGAGACAAAGAGAAGGGATCAATACAAGAGGAGAGGGCAGTCGTAGTCTTGTTAATAAAAGGAACAAGCATAGAATACAAAGAGAAAGGGTGAAGAGACCAAAAAAAATAGTAACAACATATTCGACGTTATCGCGGGAACTTCCGGTGGAGCAATCAATGCTTCAATAATCGTTAGTCATGTGTTGGAAAAAAGAAAACAAAAATTTGACATTGAAGATAGCTGGAGTGGTACTCTGAAAAAGCTATTAGATTTTTGGAATCACATTTCCTCGGATCCAGATTATAACAAGTGGGGACCTTATTCCATTTTTGGAGAGATTGTACAAGAACCCTTTTTATTCGCACCAGAATCATCATTAATGCCCCTAAATTATTACAGATGGAAGTGGCCACCAGATGAGAGTACATGGAAGTCTAGATGGGATAAAGCTCACACTATCGATAAATATGTAGCAAATGGAGAATCTGCTAGAAGATATTACTCCGCTAAAGAATATTTGTACACAGGAGCCGAAAATGTATTTAGACGGTCAGTCACAGAGTATGATAATAGATTTTTTGATGATTTCGTAGCTCCTACCAATACGTGGTATCATTATGATAATACCCCTTTGAGAAAGAGCATTGAGCGTTATGTGACGTTTCCTATAGGAACTTCATCATTTTATGAAGAAAAAGGAAAGAAGGAGCAAGAGAAACTGCAGCCTAGATTACTAATGGTTAGTGTTGATGTTGAAACAGGTGCAATTGTAACTTTTGAAGCTATGAAAAAGATAGGGATGGAGTTCGATGGTCCGAGTTCGAAGACTATGCCAAAGAACAGAAGAAGGTGAATATAGAAGATAAAAAAATTGTTATGCGCTATAATAAAGGAATTAATATTGATCATGTAGTTGCAAGCTCGTCTGTTCCAATTAACTATAACTATGCAGAGGTAAATATGGACTATGTTGATGTTTCCAAAGGTACTCGCAAATTTTGGGACGGCGGACTATTAAGCAATACACCTCTCAGGGAACTAATACAATCACACGAGAATTACTGGTCAAAAGTTAATGATAGGGAGGAGAGTATTCCTGATTTGGAAGTGTACATTGCCAATATATGGCCCATTGGCGGTAGAAGCAGGGATAGTAGTATTGATAGTAATGATTCTGCCAATGGTAATAATGACGGAAATAATAATAATGTGCCTTCAGATCAGGATGGTGTCAAAAATAGATTATATGACTTGAAGTTTCAAGATAAGACACCCCATGAGGAAAAGATAGCGTATCTGATACGAGATTATATCGATTTTGCTAGTCAGCTAAAAGAAAGAGCAGAAGCGTCACAAGTTGATATAAGCGATATTCTTGACAAGCAGGGCGAAAGCAAACATCGTGATGGAAACAAGAGAACATATCACGAGCTTATTGAGAGAAAGGTGCGGATAAATAGTGTTACTCGTATACAACGCAAGTGGGATCCTTATGATGTTTCTTCAAAACTGCATGATTATTCTTCTGAGACAGTATCTAATCTGATCACACAAGGAGTAAAGGAAACATTGGTAGAGATGGCCAACAAAGAAAAAGATCTGTGTGTTGCCTTAGATGAATTCATTGATATCCTCAATAAGGAGAAAGAGAGCGAACAATTGGCAGAGAACAGATCAAATGATGGCTATAATTACAAGATTTTGAGAGGTCATACTATATATGATATTATGGTAGCGGCAGCATTAGAGATTCAAACAAAAATGGATTGCAAATAGACGTGTAGGTGTTTCCATATATACGCCCACTATCTTCACTTGATGTATATCGACTTCAAAAGATTGGGCCATGGTACAAACTAAATAGAGAAACCATAAATAGATCTGGTTTCAAAACAGTAAAAGGTGGAGCTTAGACAATGGTCCAAATCGCTTACGATACACCAGTGGTCTTCATTAGACGAGGCTACCTGGGAAAATTTCGATCGTCATTGTTCTGTGCTATCCATGTTGACATTTGGTCATATCACCTCGTATCTCGTTTTATAATGGTAGATGCTAAACTTGCTATTTCTTGAATCCCTCTACTCCTATCCATTTTGCAAAAGCGAAACCAGCAAAGCAGAAACCCGCAATCAACTTTGATATCATACTATCCTCGTACAGGTTTGAAGATATGTTTTCTCCTCCAGTTTTAATAGATCTTATATAAGTAAGCTTACCAAACTCGTCGATCATTTTAGCAAGATTACCACTTATTACATGCTTACCAAATATGCCTACGTAATCATCAGCTCCCAAGGAAATAACTTGCACTTTGATATCATAATCGAAAACATCTTGATCCTTCAGTGTTATAAGATTCTTGATATTAGTATTTTCACTACCGAGTTTGCCAAAATAATTTGGTAAGATGTCTGCTAAATACTTGGCCTCTCGCACCGCTAACTGCGCAATAGGTGGATATATTTTTCCGTGGTTGTCTTTTATAGCCGCAATATCGCCGATTACAAAAATATTGGGATAATTGTCGATCTGGCAAAATCCATTAACAATAATTCTACCATCCTTAGTTTTGTCTGTTTGTGGTGTCACTTTGATTTCATAGCCTTTTACCCCCGCTGTCCAAATGATAAGTGAACTGGTGATTGTTGAACCATCTCTGAGAATAAGATTGTCATGTTCAATCTTAGACACCTCTGAATTGGTCAAAATCCTTACGCCTTTTGACTCTAAACTTTTTCTTGCATTGCTAACTAATTCCGGATTCCACCCTGCAAGAATATTTGGTAATGCTTCAACTATAGTAACATTCAAATTAATTTTGAAAGGCGGAAGACTATCAGGTCGCTCTTTCGAGTTTGCTTGATCTTTTAAGAAATCGGCAATAGCTCCGCCGAGACTTACTCCAGTTGCCCCCCCACCGACTATGATGATATTATTACTCACATTGCTCTCCTTTTTATTGTCATCATTTTTCTTCATTTCATCCTTAACATAAGATCTTTGAAACGAGAAGGACTGAATCTTGCTATGAATTAATGTCGCGTCATCGACTGACCGAAAGGGAAAAGTGTTTGTCATAGCTCCCTTGATATCAAAATACTTTGTAGTGGATCCTAAACAAATTACGACTAGGTCGTAATCAACTATAGATCCGTCAAGAATAACTTTGTGCTCATCTGCACGTATCTCTTTTACATTTGACTGGATGAATCTGATTTCTGTACTATATATCAAAGAGGTTATTGGAATGCTTATCTCTGCTGCAGTTCTGTACCCTGCAGCTACCAAATGGATTTCCTGTAACAACTGATGATATGAATTTTTATCAACTAGAATTATTTCGACGTCAGCTGAACTGTTCTCTCCTTTTCTATCACCTTTACTTGTTTCTTTTAATGAATGATATAGATTGATAGCTAAAAACATTCCAGCATAGCCAGCGCCGAGTATCACAATTCTAAAAGGTTTATTGATTACCATAATGGAGATATTCATTTCATTTCAAGAATCTAGTATTTAAACTCCAGATAGATGTATTGCTATCAATCATGTCTTTGACAAACTTGTTACCCCATTAAGAACAGCTATAGAAGATAATAGACTAGACAAGAAAATCAAGTCATACAATGATACCTATGATGCTTTCAGACTCACCTTAAGGTATTAGAAGATTAACCAAAGTGGAAAGAGTGCAATGGACTCGAAGCTTAGTTTAACCAAAACGATTTTTCAGGTGTTGTACAATACTGCATGGCTACGCTTATAGGAAAATCTATATGTAGCTCTTATGGCAGCAGGTGAAATATGAATAGTCGTTCATTCGGATACGCAAGCATCACAATGCTTGTTGCTCTGACACTTGTCATTACTGTGTCGCCAACAAACACAGGAATCCTGGAACCAAGTTACTCCCAGCCAACATTTGGGACTCCAACAAACCCTGGCAGTAGTTCACCAGATACAACAGGTACACCGGATACGTCAGATACAGGGCCTTCGACTCAAACAGGGGCTGCAGAGGATGGAGAAAAGTTCCAACAATTCATGGAATGTCTATTTGGGGGAGACGCTTCTGAAGAGGATGTCTCAAGCGCGCTGGACAGTAGTAGTAATTCTAATCCTACAGAGCAAGAGATTAGAGACTGTTTTGAGCCATTGTACAACACTGGTGGTGCCACTGGTTCAACAACTGCAGATGGCAGTAGTTCGACCGATGAGACCGAAGATGCAGGTGCAGATGAAGGCGAAAGCAGTACTAATGATGGAACATCATCAGAAGATGAAGATGAATCTGAAGAATAGTTAGAAATAGAAGAACATAAATTCACTCATTTTTATTTTTTGACCCAGTATACCACTACTTATATCGCTAGTAATTTCCATTGGAAGTTTTATCAGTATTTATAATAGTTCAAGGTTCAATTTCCTCTCTACACGCTCACTACATTGAGGCGCACTATGGCATTAAATTTAACCGGTAGCTAGAACCACTGTCTTATCTAGGGTAAATAAGCATGATTAGTCGGTTCCATTATATGAAGATGATAATGATGTAAGGATTATAGTGACAAATATACTATTAGCAATTGTAATCATTTGCAAATTGCCGGATATAGTGGGACTCCTTTTGTATTTAGGTCGTATTTGGGTGCTTAAATTTATTCTTAAAATTAAATTTAGGAGATTATCTCTTGTTTTTCTATTTATGTGATATCTAAGTATATAGTACATTGGGTAACTATACTTACTCCGGAGCATTTTTAACTAGATATATAAAGATAGTAGGCCTTGGTTATCCAACAACCGAAATTGCAACCCCGGCCAATCGTGCAGGCTCCTACGTTATGTGAGGCTACCTCTACAGATAGAGACGGGCCCAGAGGGACGTATATGAATTTTCACTCGAGTCCCAAAACTAAGAAGTAGGTTTTGGTTACCAGATCCATCTTCATCCGCAAGTCCTACTACTCTGCGTTGACCATCTGCTACTGCGCGCCATTTAATTCATATTTTTGCATCTCTTCCTAAGAGATGTCATTTTTAATACTCTCGGATTTCGTGAAAAACCCTCAAAATTAAGAATATACATACAAGTAAAAGGTGGATTCAAGGGGGGTTTGAAATCTGAACCAAAACTGATTAGTTACACTAGCCAGCTTCAAGATTTTTGGGGATATAACAACTATAGCTTGGAAACGTCAATTCTGCTTATTACCATCCTTATTTTCTTCAATATAATAAGTCGGAAAGCTCGATAGCCAGTATGTGACCCTGACCACGAAATTCGCGTGCTCTTATTCTGTTTATATAATCGCTATTAGCCATGATAATATGAGTACTAATACCTTTTCGAATAAGGAAAGAACCAAATGGGAAATCCTATCTTTTTCACTGATAGGGATCCTGATAGGTTCAACAACAACTGCTACGATATTTCTTCAGATACCCCAACAATTACTGAATGGTTCAGTAACCGGCCATGAGGTGGTCAATGCACCCTCAATTGTTATCACAGCTTATGGAGCGGGAGTTCTGACCAACGTATTTGCCCTTCCAGCTGACAATCTTTTTAGTACAAAAACCTATTACACTATAGCTTTTACTACAGCGACTGCAGGTGCAATTAAGGAAATAGAGATGACATTTCCTAATGGATTCAATATCGCAAATGCGAAATTATTGCAAGTACAAGGTATCGGTGCAGGGTCACTTTCAGTGTCAGGTCAAGTAGTGAAGTATACTGTATCATCTGCAGTTTCCGTTCCTGCATCAGCAGCAATCAAGATATCTATAGCTGACATTACAAATGCAGCTACTACATCTAACCAAGTTGCAGTCACCACAAAGGCAATTAGTGGTCCGAACGTGGCAGTTGTTGATGGTCCTACCAATTCTGCTGTATTTACACTAGTACAGGTTTCTAATGCAATGCTGGCTTCTAGCGCGGTTACAGCTCCAAAGATAGCTGCAAATTCAATAGACAATACAAAGATTCAGGATGGTCAGGTAACCACCGCAGATTTAGCTGCAAATTTAGTTGATGCAAGCAAGATTAAGGATGGGTCAATTGGCAGAGCAGAGGTATCAACAGCCTTCATAAAAAAAGTTACCATTCCGGATCAGAATACTGGCTCTGATAGAGTATGGGATCCTGATGGCAGTCGTCAAGACTTCTTCATAAATGACGTCTCCGCAAAGAAAGACTCAATAATCTCAGTCACCCTCAACCCAAACGCGGCCCTTAGGAACTGCTATGGATTTTCCTATGGGATGAGCGCGGCTGGCCTTCCAGTAATATGGATCCATTGCGATAGACCTCCACATAACGGTTGGACACTAAACTACATGATAGTCAACTAAGGTAGATTGTACATCTGACCTTCTCTCTTTTTGTCTATTTTTCAGGTCGTCTAACTAAATGATTCCGTTCGTTCCATTTTACTTCTATAATCGACATCTACCGAGATAAAGGAGTAGCATTAGTCGCATTTCAACCAAGGAGGTTGATAAGCTGTTTTATTACAGAATCTGGCTCGTCCGCTCTTGTGCCACTTTGCTAGTTCTTGGGAACTGTTAATTTGAGTTTGGTCACTAGTCCTGCATGGTCTGATGGCCAGTGGTTGGACGGTGTACGCTCTTTAGTAGTATTGCCGGTTAGTTGCACGGATTGCACTTTTACATCGCCTCGGAATAGCGCCAGGTCTATTCTGCGGTTAAGAGTAGATTCCGGATTCAATAGATCGGCACGCTGACAGCATGTTGATCCATTACCTTGGCCTCGGAGGGTCCATGCATCCTTAAAGCCCGCATTTATCAAGTTAGGATACGTTTGCGTTCCAGTTCCATCAGCATTTGAATTGAAATCTCCGATCAGTATTGATGGCAAGCGAGTGTTCCCTGGACCATTAAGTAATTCTGTTGCTTGCGATATCTGGATAGAGGGTGAGATTGGCTCTAGATGTGTGGAGATGATACGGACTTTGTTTCCACCGCGAAAGGTGACATCCACGGATACCCATGAACATGGAAAGTTAACAGATCCAAATGGACTTGGAAAAGATGACTTTGCGGCAAATTGTGCACCTTGAGCATTAGAGAGCCCAAAGTCTTTTATATTTTCCCGAACCAAGATTGCGTCTCTATCTGTCAGCCTAACATCCATTGGCCCTGTGGCAAAAGACCCCGGAGCCTCTATGTCAAAACCTGTTTGAACAACCGCCGTTGTATAATGCACGCCTCGATCCTTAAGTGCATCAACCAGGATCTGTATAAAATCATAAGAGACATTAGTCGCAGGAGTTGTTGGCCCATCTGCAGGGATTTGTGTTCTAAATAGTACGGCTTCTTGGAGACCAATCAAATCCGGTGAAGCGCGCACAATTTCTCCAGCGAGCACCTTTGCTCTCTCTAGAAAGTTAGTCGCTTGCATTCTGTTATATGCAGCACCAACCGCTTTGAAGAACTCTGTGGGATTGGTGGCAGTTGCTAGTGGACTCAGATCCACGCCTTGATATAAGTTCCTAGTCATTAAAGTAATTTTATCGTCACTCTTCCTTGCCAATGGTGAACTGTATGGCCAGAATTATATAAGTATAGTAAAACAAGAGCTGGCCCAAACATAATCATTTCATGAATTTTCTTGAATTTTCACTGAAATGTCAAATATGATGCGTGGATGCATAAGTCAATGGTTTCTCTCCACGTTAGCATCAATGGACAAGAGTAATAAAAAGAATTTCTCTCTTAAAGCTAAAAAAGATGTAGTTCAGTCTGGTGGCTTAGTAGTGATAAACATAGTGTAAAGCGATTCGATTATAGCTAGTTTAAAGCTTTAGTGCAACTCTCTTGGATATTAATCATCATCTGTACGATGAAAAGACTGAAAAATTGAGCGGACACAGGACCTTCGGATAGAGATTTCAGACTTCCGAAATTAGTTCATCGTTACCACTTAGATGGACTAGTGTCGTTGGGACCTGCACTACCCAGGATTCACCAACATATTTAACACCGATGGCAAAACCGATGCCCTCCTGATCCTCGCCAGCATAAGCTTCGCGCAACCATATTCTTTGCCCGTCCTCGTCGACCTCAGCAATACGATAATACTTGAGCGAGATCATAATTTCGCGATTGAGATCATCGGCACGAAAGTCAGTTCCAGTACCGACGACAAGTTTATTGTCATGCCGGACCTTAATAGTGCCGGGTCGAAATTCGAAGTTTACACCAAGCTGCTCTTTGATCTCGTCAATTAGCGCGATGGTAGGAGCCGAAGTTTCGTCTGATCCGCCGACGATGGGAGGATGCCTTTCGTTCCAAGGTTCGCCACCGCACTCAATATAATTGATGATACCCAGGTCGCACTGGGATCCAGACTCGTGAGTAGCCAGCCTTTAAGAATTGTTCGAACAGAGGGTCGGTATCATGTACCATTATTGTCTCAGCCCAATTGTTCTTTCTTCCCCAAAAGTATGGGTAAAAGAGATAGGTCATGTTCATCCATTCAAACGCTTGTTCGAAAAACCGCACGAATTTACCTTCTTCTGCTGCGTCAGAAAGGTCTATCTGAGGAATGCCCGTTCATACTCCATCGCATTGAACGATTCATACTGTTGTCCCGTGAGTAGCGAAATCGAACTAAAAAACGAAAATGATGACAATGTATACAAGTGATGCAGATGGTAATTCTATAGTTGGCTAAGAAAAGAGAAAAAGTAGTAACTTTAAGGATGGATCAAGATTCATTTAAGACAGTCGAAGATTATGCTAAAGGTAAGGGACTAAGTGTAAGCGCATACATAATCTCTGTATTGGATTCATATTCTGAATGGTTTATACCTCTGGCTTCTAATGAAAGGATTGCAATTCTGAAGAAGGCCCTTTATCAACTTTTTTCCTATGCTAGCAGAGACAGGTTGGATGAATTGGTAAAGGTGTGGGAAGATGAACCAAAGAATGCTCTCCGTCTTCTTGGCGGTGAATTTAATTTAGAATCAGTATTAAATTCTATGTCCAAGGTCAGCAAATACCTGATGGGAACAGATGCGAGGATTACCACCACAGAACAAAAGAACACTTGGATTGTAATGAGACATAATTTGGGAAAGAATTTCTCATATTTTTGGAATCAAATGTTTGCACACTTTTTTTAACCGCTTCGAGACCGGATAGATGTTGTAACAGAATATGATGATACAACGATTTCAATTAGATTAAAACAGAAATAGTAGTCGATCCTTCTGGATGTACAAATTAAAGAATTTGTGATTTATGGAACACCTGAAGATGTATCAAGGCAAATAGAGATACTTGAACAGGTTGGTGTCCAGTATCTTATAGTGGATTTAGAGCCATATAGAGAACTTGAGGCATTAGATACATTTGCAAGTAAGGTAGTAAATAAAATGTCTTGACTTAATTACTACTGCATTTCAGGATTGCTGGAGTAACCTTCTAACTTATTGCTAAACAGTGATGTTGGAGACATCGCCCATATTATAGTGAAAGTCAAATTGGTTTTGATTACTATTAGGCGGCCAAACTAAATAGTCCTCGATTCTTAGACTAGATCCAAAAGAATTATAGAGATCTGCATTAAAGGCAACTATCAGTCAGGTTCGTACCATGCTGGACTATGAAAAAACTCTCGAAATCGTATTCGGTAGATGGAAAAGCCAAATACTTTATGCAGGTGTTAAGTTAGGAGTTTTTGATTGCGTCACATCAGATCCCAAAAATATGTCTGATATTGCAAAGAAACTAAGCCTTGATTTTGCGCTGGCTTATAGACTTCTAAGGGCCCTTGCATCACTTGGTTTCCTAAAGGAAGGAAACGATCGTACATTTTCAATAAGCAGACAAGGTGAGCTACTCCAGAAGGACCACCCACAGACATTAAGAGATATAATATTACTAGAAGAAGGACCGGAACACTATGCACTCTGGAAACACCTTCCTGCCATGATTAAAAATGGACAGCAGAATGCTTTTCTCCGCGAGTATGGCACTACAGGATTTGAATACGCTGAGAAAAATCCAGAATACGTAGATGTATTCAGTCGTGCAATGACCAGCTATTCCGCTGCTCAAACCGCCTGGGTACTAGACGCACTAAGTGGGTATGATTTTTCCAAAATACATCATTTATGTGACATAGGTGGAGGATATGGGCATCTTCTAAGTAATCTACTCCTAAAGTGTCATCACATGAAAGGTAGCATATTAGAGTTAAAACCTCTTATTAAGAACAAAGAGTTATTGTGGTCTAGTAAAATGGGAGTAGATGATCGGTGTATATACACAGAAGGGGACATGTTCAAGAAAGTACCCTCTGCAGATGCTTATATAATGAAAATGATCCTTCATGACTGGAGTGACGAAGAATGTATCGTGATACTCAACAATATTAAAAGATCCTGTACTTCTACAGATGGAAAAATATTCATTGTTGAGCATCCTATTACAGAACCGGAGAAGCCACATTTTTCGAAACTTTTTGATATACATATGATGTGTTGGGGAACGGGCAGAGAAAGGACTGTTGAAGAATATTCTTCTTTGCTAGAGAATTCAGGCTGGAAGTATGTTCAAACCTATCATCCGCAGTCTGGATTAATTGTAGTAATTGAAGGTGTTAAAGCAAGCAAATAACTATGAGGCTACCATAGTATCCTCGCTTCGGCTTCAGTCTCTACCCACAGCTTAGCTCAAAGCGTCAATAACAAACATAATTGTCTTTGATGTAAGATATGGAAATGGGAGAACTTCTTTTAGGCTGTTCTGGTTGGAATTATGGAGATATTCCGGATAAAGGAGGATGGGTTGGAATATTCTATCCTGAGAGGACTACTAAAAGACTCAGATTTTATTCCCAATTCTTCAACACAGCAGAAATGGATTCAATTTTCTATGAGAAATTCTATTCTCATATGACCAAAGGGACCTTTATTGGAATGGTCAAAGCTACTCCGGAAGAGTTCCAATTTTCAGTAAAGGTGCCAGAAATAATTACGCATAGAAAAAGGTTAGATGTTAGAAAAGGAGCTATAACAGATTTCGAAATATTTCTTGACAAAATATCTCCTCTTAAGAATTCAAATAAACTGGGAGCCGTTTTGCTACAATTACCTCCAAGCTTTACTGTCACTGATTTTAAGAATATAGAAAGATTTCTTGACAGATTACCATCAGGTTACTATTATGCAGTTGAGTTCAGGCATCCATCATGGAAGACAGAGGGACCATGGGATATGCTAAAACATTACAATATTGCGGCTGTTATGACTGATTCTCCTGCAAAGGAAAATCTAGAATTTCTATCCGAAGTTACTGTGACATCTGCTGACCATTCATTTGTTAGATTTCATGGAAGAAATACAAAGGGACATTACTGGTACGATTACCTCTACAGCAAAGAGGAATTAAAACCATGGGTTGAAAAAGTAGAAGAAGTCAAAAAACAAACAAAAGTACTTAGAGCCTATTTTAATAACCATTATGGAGGGGCGGCCGTAATCAATGCTCTACAGTTCAGGGAGATGCTTGGTAATAAATTATTGGAGAATGAAAGAAGTATAATTGAACATGCGCAGGAATATTTGTCTAGCAGACAATCAACCCTACCAATTTAAATTTGGATATTATTTTTTATTGATAATGTTAATACCTGTCTAGTTGTTCTCCCTAATCTTTTTTTATTCAGATATATCTTCTGATATGAAGAGAGATGTGTTTATTTTTTTAGATAGGTAATTGTACTTGTACTATCCCATATCTTCGTAGCCGTCATCATACAAAAATAGTACAATTGCATCTATCCTAAGATAGTTGCCACATGATTAATCAGATCTTCTATGGCTTTTGGTTTTCTAATAAAATATTTGGCTTCATCCAACATGGGAAATGATTCCTTAAACTCTTCACGATAATCCTCAAATGCTGTTATAAAACAAGCTTCTACCTTACTGTCGATACTCTTCATTTTTTTGAATAAATCAAAGCCATTCATTACAGGCATCCTAATATCAAGTAATAATAGGCCAAATTCATTAGGTTTGAAGTTAGATAATGCAGGCAAGGGATTTGTATATCCGTCTACCTCATACCCATTCATTTCTAGTATCATTTTGAAGGTAGATACTACGTCAGGATCATCATCCACTACTAGGATTTTTTTTGGCCTCCCAGTATTGCTGCTTTTACTATCAGTCATACTAATAATATCAACAGAAATCCCTATGCATTTCTGATACTAATGATATGTCCGACACATATGTAAGAATTTCTCTTCTAATCAATTGAAAGCTGTGGTTATAATGTTGACGAGTATTATGCTATTTACTAAGATTCAAAGCGAATCATTTGGTTTGCTTTACTAAAGATTAGCATGGAAAGGTTTTTGAATATGTATTACATCATCTAAACGCAAGGTTTTTGAATATGTATTACATCATCTAAACGCTAAAGAGAGGTTTACAAGACTTGACCTATTGTCAAACTAACCGACGAACTGAGATTTAAAAATCCTATCTCTATGTTTTATCCTCTCCTATCTCATGTTTTATCCTCTCATTATTTCATAGTAATATGATACGCTTATCTAGATATACCCGTGATGTCAGGTATTTTTGTATGGAGAAAATCAATTTTCTAGTTGTTGCAACAATATCTGCTATTCTCACTATAGATGCAACTTATTACTTCCAGACCGATATGATTTTTGCTCAAACTCAGACTCAACCGAACTTGAATGCGGCTAGTGTGTATGATTCAGGCCGTATGATTCAGGCCGTATGATTCTAGGAGACAATGTAAAACACTTGGTCATATTGATTCCAAATGAAGGACATCATGGTCCAGGTGAAGAAGACGAAGCAAGGTTTATTGCTCAGCCGTTCATCCCACAAAATGTTGTAATAGGACCTGGCACACAGGTAACTTGGTTTAACGGAGATGTTGGTCATGAGCACAATATTGTGGTAAATGATCCTAATGGAAATCAGGTATTCGATACAGGCGAATTTACTGAATTGTCAACATCTAGGCCAGTCGTGTTTAATGATACAGGTAGCTTTGAGTATGCAGATACAATAGAATATGAAGGCGGATTTGTGATGACGGGAAATATAACAGTCACTGACGAGCCTAGTACTACGGCATCTCCGGCTACGTATGATACAGTCGGAGCATTGATGGTACCTTCCATGGATGTTCAAAATATAGCTACAACCATCAAAGATGCTGGGTTTGGAATAGATAGCATGCAGAATTTCAGGGACTTACGTGGAGGACAATCAGACACGGGTGATGAACAGACATTGGTAATATGGACTGCTAATGGAATGGATTTGAATGAAGTTGCTTCAAAATTGCAAACTATATCACAACCTCTACCATATGAGTAGGTCACTCGTATCAAACAGTAGTTAAGCATAATCTTCATCCATATGATAAGAGCTGGGTATTAAGGAAAAGTAAGTTAATCCTTCATCAATTTCAAATTTGGAAAATGAAATCGCGCTGTAAATCTTAAAAATGTATAAAAATAAATGGAGATCTTAGCTTAGGATCACACTATCTCTATCTCTAAAAAAACTTTTGCTTTTACGGTGTAACCTCCTGATCGTTTGCATCTACATCTCCAGGTTCATCAGCATCCTCACCGGCTCCCTCCTCTATCTCTCCTTCATCCTCGTCATCCTCGTCTTCATCTTCACCATCTTCAGTTCCTGTCAAACTCTCCAGCTGATCTCCAGCAAGATTAACCTGTTCCATTGCTTTTGTATTATTTCCAGTGTCTAGAGCTTGAATGGCTTGGGTCAGATAATTTTTTATTTGTTGAGAATCGACTGTTTGATTTGTACCAGTTGTTGTGTTCTGAGCATAGGCATTTAGAGTAGTATCAATAGATAGAGCAACTGCCGCTGCTGCCACTACTGAAAATACTACTATGACATCTAGCCCAAATGTTGAATTTATTTTCATCCGGCTAGTACTATAAAATGAGAATTAATAAGAGATATGGTACGAGGTACAAAGTGTTTACAGGAATGTAGATTACAGTTTCACAATCAGTTAGTTACTTGTACCAGAAATGTTTTATACTTAAAAAATGGCAGTAAAGTCAGAGATTGCATCCGTCTAATCGGTTTTTTGGTATTTTTGATATTTATGTTAAATGTCGATCCCGTCTAAAGAATTTACGAAATATTTTGTGGTAGGCAAGTAGATTGCGGGATGTGGTGACGATGGTTTCAGATGAATCCGAAGAAACCGTCGTAAAGATATTGCAATTTATTCAAGCTAATCCAGGCTGTCACTTGCGTAAAATTAAGGAAATGATTCATGTTTCACAGGGAACAGTACAATATCATACTGATAGATTAGAGAAGATGGGAAAAATATCTTCCACCCGATCTGGTCTCTATAAACATTACTTTCCTATTGGAATATTTCAGAAAAATGAAAAAGAGATTCTACAAATTTTGGGTCAAGAAACCACGAGACAAATTATGATGTTAATTGTGGAGCAGCAAGCACCCACTCAAACTGATATTGTAAACAGCATAGGAATATCTGCATCATCTGTTAATTGGCATATGAGACGATTGGTTGCTGTTGGGTTAATTGAGGAGATAAAAGAAGGCAAATATAAAAAATATCAACTACAGGATAGAAAGGTTTCTTCCAAATATATAACAACTCTCATGCGGAACTATTATCCTGCCATCTGGGAAAAATGGAGTGATAGATTAATTGACATTTTTTTATCCATGTCTAGGAGTGAAGCCAAATAATGATCGCAATTACGGGATTTGATGTAGCAGCATTGCTTATTGTACTTACAGGAATTGTACAACAGACTGAATTATCTGAAGGAGGATGGTATGAGAGTCTAGAGAGTATTATTCTGGCAGCAATTGGAATATTTTCGTTGTTGTTGTTAGCATTGTCAATTTTAGCATACAGAAGAACTGGCCTGAAAAAAATAATATATGCAGCAATTGCATTTTCTCTCTTTGCTATCCAACTGATCTTGGGCTCTTTAGAAGAGGCCATTGGCTTTTTGGAAGAACCTCCAATTGGAGATATTTTAATATCTTCCATGACCCTTGCCATTTTAATTCTATTTTTCATGGCAATAGTTAGAAAGAATTAAGATATCTAACAGATAAATTGCTTCTATGCTCGAGCCAGACCAGAGAAGGGGTTTATCTATTGAAACGACGATCCATCTGATATGGACTTACTTACTTTCCATCTTCGCTTTCGCTACCTACAGTTCCATCACCTCCTTCCTCTCCTGAATTTTCGCCTGGGGCTTGAAATACAAATGGCCCCTGTGAACCAGGTTCTGATCCTGAAGGCATGCCGGTTACATTTATGCCATAATATTTAACATATTCTTTAGTTAATGGATCGAGCTTTAGCACCGGTTCATATTGGGAGTCACAAGATGCTTTAGATGTTATGGTGTTTATTCCTTCTTGTATCTCAGTGTATTGTGGGGTTACGACAAAAGTCCATTTTGAATAGTCTCCTGGTCTCACTGGAATGGTATCTTGGTATGGACGTTTATCATTTACAATGATGAGGACTTTACAATTAAATTGCGGGTTGTCATCCGAATTTCCCGATACCGTAAGACTAGATCCCGCAGGAACAGCTTCTTCTTTTTCAGGTGACACAATATGTACGAACGCACTGGCGTATCGAAAGAGTCCTGGGCTTGCAAAAGAAAAAGATAGCAAAAGGATTATCACTAACAAAAGACTTGTAGTTGAATTAATATTGTATGAAAATAAAGAGAAAACATGTTTTCTAAACTTGTTGTATGCCTGCATATTAAATCCGATAATTAGCAAATAGTATTAAAGACATGATTAACAAGGTTATTCGATACTAACAACTGAGTGGCAATCAAAGAGAAGGAACAGAAAAGACAGAGTTGTTTTATGGTTTAGAAGTAACATTTAGCTTTATTTTACCAGCGGGAAATATGAGAGATATGTACGATAGCCTCTCCTAATACTACCAAAAAATGATATGGATATTGTATTTAGCAGCAGCATACCTCATCCTTTAGGTAATCATATCCTGTAATAGACATAGAACCCTAAGTATATTATACCGCGTTCTTTTAGACCTACGAGTACTATATACGGGATAATAATTTGAAGCAGAGTAAAAATAAGATAGGAATAATATTAGGAGATAACCTGGTGAGGTGAATTGAGTAACCAAGAAAAATCGTCATTTAATGTATCAGATTTCATCAAGAATTTTCCTTTTACACATAGAAGAAAGAGTCAAACTTATGTGATAAATGAAATCTGTGAAGCATTTAACTCAGGGTATAAACATATTTTACTTGAAGCCCCTACTGGTTTTGGGAAGAGTCCTGTGGCCATAGCTGTGGCAATGACCATGGGATCTAGTTATATCTGTACATCCACCAAAGACTTACAAACACAGTATTCAAGAGATTTTTCATTTCTCAAAGTAGCTAAAGGTGCAAATAACTTTCGTTGTTTAGTGAAAGAGGATTTCATTAGAAACAATACATATAGGTGTGGAGTTTGTGCTTCGGACATCTTTGGGGAATGTCGTCATACCAGTGTTGAATACGGACCATGCATGACAAATGAATCCTTTCAGGATCGTGCCTGTAAATATAGAACCTTTGCCAAAGATTATAAAGTAACCAATAAAGGAACAAAAGACGAGCAGATCTTCATTAATAGATCTGATGAAATTAAATATCAAAAAGAATTTTTACAATGGCTGCATCTTAAGAATCTAAAATTAAAAGAATCAAGAGAATGGAAACCCTGTGGATACTTTAATCAACTTAATATTGCATTATCTTCCAGTCATTCAATATTTAATTATTCTAATTTTTTGGCATTTCTACCAAATCCAAAGATCCTTCATCCAAGAGAACTTTTGGTATTAGATGAGGGACATTTGTTAGAAACAGAGATCGTAAAATTCAGAGGGCTATCATTATCCAAAAGAAGATGGAAAAGATACATTCAAGATTTACAAATGGTTGATTATGGTTATGATAATCTAGAGCAATGGATTGAATTTCTAATTGAATTAGAGACAAAAATGCTTACCCTAATTGGAAATACTTCAATGATTGAATTATTAGCATTACAAAGAAAGATCAAATTTGGTTTACATGGTTTAGATGGAGTAGGAAAAGGAGAATACGATTCGAAGCGAACAACTGAAAGTAAGAAAAAGAGGATAACTTCTGCTTCTACCTTGTATGAAAGTGATGATGAAATTGCTCAAAAATACCAAGAAAACATTTCCATGTCTAGTGTAAATATTGGCGAAGAACTTGCCGTCGATGCTATCAGAGACACAGAAAGATTGACAATTACAATCAATAATATTCTATCAAATCCAAGGAACTGGATAATAGCAGAAATAAAGAAAGAAGGTTACGAAGTAATAAAAATTGAATTAAAACCGTTGGATATATCTCCTTATTGTAAACATGTATTTGAGAAATGTTCCAAAGTACTGGTAATGAGTGCAACGATATTAAATCCTGAGACATTTTGTAGAAGCGTTGGTTTAATATATGACAAGGATGTAAAATTTATCCAAGTTAAATCGGATTTTCCGATAGAAAATAGGCCTATTTACCCTATGAATATTGCTTATCTTAACTTTAATAATTTACAGTTACCAGATATAAAATCAAGTATTACAAAGACTATTGACAATATTATGACTATACACAAAAAGGATAAAGGAATAGTTCATACTACTTCATATGAACAACTAAATTTCATTAAAGAAAAAATATCTCGAGAAAATGCACGAAGGCTATTAGTAACTGATCCAGAAATACAAAGAGATGAAATAATTCAAGAACATATCAATAGTATAAAGCCCACAGTCCTTATCTCGCCGTCACTGCATACAGGACTTGACCTGAAAGGAGAGCTTTCTAGATTTCAGATCATAACTAAGGTTCCATATCCTAACAAAAATGATAGATGGATAAATGCAAAAAGGAATTTGGATGAGGACTGGTATTACTGGCAAACGGCACTGAAATTGGTACAAGCAAGTGGTCGGTCTATAAGATCAAAAGAGGATTGGGCTAAAACCTATATCTTAGATTCTGCATTTGGCTATTTTGTAAAGAAAAATAGAAATGTCTTGCCAGATTGGTTTATGCAAGCAGTTAAAGGTCGTAGTAGCTGATTGAGATTCAACCATATATGATATGCTACAAGATTAAAGGAAGATTAGATTAATCCATCTTCTGCTAGCATTAAATTATCAATATTTTGAGAAAAATTTTGAAATATTTAGAAATGTGCGCGTCCACAGAGCGTTCAATCCTTTAATTGCTTATAAATAAAAAGACTTTACCTCTACCGCAAAAAATGATAAGTATAAAACCATCGGAGAAACTTAAAGAGAAAATTCATGCCTGCATGTCTTCACTTCAAAAGCTTGGAATGGCTGTAAAAGAGGCATTAGAACAAGGGAGGAAAGAAGGGTTTACCGATAGAGAGATAGGAAAAATGATTCGTGATGAGATGCTACAGGCGGGATTTCAGAGGTCAACAATAGCTGGTTATCTACCCAGTAGTGCAAAGCAAAAACCGAGAGGTAAACCTGGCTCGTAAAAAAATTAGTAGAAAAAATCTACAAACTGGAACTGTTGAAGATCCTAGATTAGAGGAAGAGCAAATACAGGAGAGTGATATCCTAGCTAAAGATGACTTTGACGAACAAAAGAAGCAAATAGATAAGAAAGAAAACAGACCGGTGCCAGTATTTGATTCATGTGTGGATGTACAACGCGTTGCTCGCTTGGGGAGTGTTATTACGTTACGGTCTGCATATATTGAACTAAATCCAGAAAGGGACGAAAATGATATAGAGCATTTAGAGAAGTACAGTAGAAGTACATTAGTACGGATAATTAAATGGCAGCACAAACATACCCAAGAAGGCTATAACGAAGATGCATCCTGGAAGTCCAAATACTTGAGTCTGAAGGCGAAGTACAACAGGGTCATAGGTAGGGATTGGGTTGACTAAAAGCAGTGCTGGAAGGGCTTGGGTCCCGTTAGGAAGCCCCAAGTATGTTGAAAGTAGGACTTATCGTAGCCTGATGAGGGAATGAATTGGATTCAAAATAGCAAAAAAGATGGCAATCATGATAAAATGAGGTACTATGCAGAAGGAATGCAGAAGTTTGTGAGGCAACTGTGTCTACCTGTCTCTAATTTTCCGGATATCTCAGATCGACTTAGACAGTCAAACAACAAAGTAGAAGGAAGATAGCACTGCAACCTATGAGCTATAATTGGGGCCGTCGTCGTAATCGGCTACGGAAAGGAAAGAGGGGAATCACTTCATCCTGTGGTCACAATCCGAGAGCAACATACCGTCCCATCTACAACAAACATAGAAGGAGAACTCCAGAGTGGGGAGCGTTAAACCGAGCCTGGGTTGGCTATGTCATCGCAAAAAATCAAGATGACTATGAGAGAATGAGAAAATATGCTATAGTCATTCGAAAATTTCAAAGACGTCTAAACATTATCATGTAGTTTTTTGTGTTACAAACGTAAATCATCTTTAATGCTCCTTCTTCATGCTATGTTTATGTTGATATAGTAACTTTAAAATGAAGTTAAGCTAGGAATTACTTGCAATGATGCAAACAAAACTACTCTCAATGTTATTCATTGTATCTGCAGCAATACTCGTATCAGGAGCGATACAAAGCAGCGCTAATGCATATTCACAACAGAAACAACCAGGATTTTATGCATTCGGAACTATAGCAAGCATACAAAATGATGAAAATGGTAATCCTACATGGATACTTTCAGGTCTATGGGAAGGCAGTCTAACCAACAAAACACAAGGCGGAATGGGTAATCAAAGTACAGCTACCGCAAATGCTTCCACAACAACAGCTAATTTACCAAATGCAACACTTTATTCGAAATTCAATATGGTAATGACAAATGGATCTGCTATGCATGATCATGAGATCTCTGACTTTACGCTTACAAATATATCAATGCCAGACAATTCTACGAGAATATATAATGGAACCATGACCATAACCATGAAACAAGGACCAGTGTCTGATGTCCCAATTAGTATAAAGGAAATGGATAGCAATGCCGTAAGTATATGGATCGATCCAACTAAGATTAACAATCACTTTGGAAACACACCAATATATGGTGTGATAGCAAAGCTGCTAAAGGTAGAAAAGTAACTGAAACGGTAGAATGTATGTCGTTATAAGTTGTCAACACTGAACCCTCTACCTTTTCCTTTCTTTTTGCTATAAGATGGATAACTACAGTTACAACATGTAATCTATTTATTAATTTAACAGTGTTTGATTGATTGATTGAACTTTTAGTTTTAATTCTACTCCTAATTTACATATCTGTGATTATCTACGGAAAGGGACATTGCATCTATTCCTTTCTTATTTATCCCCTCCACCTGAATCTTGTTGTCACGGATTGTATTTTATAAACATGCGTATTCTAAGCTTGCATATCAGTCATTGACATTGAATGAGAAGTTTGATTTGTAGATGGTGCAAGAGTAAACTCCATCATCGTTCCATTAGACGTTGCTTTCTGTCCGTTTGCATTGACTTGTTCTGCGATTTGCATAATTGTAGGCTTTGGTAGCATAAAATGAACTACATCCCTTGTAGAATTACTAGGATCCACCATTAGATTTTTTGTTACATCTATGTTGTTTATTGTTCCAACATAAGAATTAGAGGCTAATGCAGAACCCTTTGGTATTGATACTTCTTGGTGTACCAATAATTGCTTCTGCTCTTCTAACCTAGTCATGTTCCAATCAAATGGCATGGCAAACTGCATTTGATTTTTAGTTGAATCAAAACTAAAGTTCTTTAGATCGTCATAATAAGATATTATCTGGATCGGAATTTGCTCAGTCCCATTTCTTACTGATACTTGCTCATCCATTGTACTACCAACACTTAACCAACCATCATATACTGGTTGTTTATCGTCAGGAATTAAAGACCTATCATAGTCAATAGTCGCTATTCTTACTATAAAGTGATACAAGCCACCATCTTGAAAGATTGGACCTGATGCTACTACAGGACTGTCTTCTGTTCCTGTAAAAGCTTGCAGGATTGGATCTGGCTCTCCATAAACTGTTACTTCTTTCCCACTTTGCGGTTTCATCTCTAGTTTTAAATCTCCCTTATGATCATGAAACCAATCAGAAAGCAATTTCTTGCCGTCCTTTTCAATTGTTACATAATATGTTACATGTTTGTAACCCTCTTTTGTAGTAGGATCATAAAGCTTAAACTGAATTACAGGTTTTTGATTTTGATTTTGCAAGGATTCAGTTGTAACCACCGGGGGAGTCATCTTTATGATTAAATCTGCCTTTCTATCACCAAAAGAGGCTGAGAGCTGTTCTTGAAATAAACCATCTCCAAATACATTTTTCGGATATAGTGTTAAGGAAGGAAAAATGGAGATTAGTAGAAAAATGCAAGCGCTGATGAAAATAAAACTATATCTATTAGGTAATGAGTTCTTTTTACAGTCGCTCATATTAGAATGATACTTTGGTACAACTATTCGTTTTAACACATATAACTGTTCAGCATGAACAAGAAGGCAGCTTTTTGGAGACCTATGATCATATCTGTGTTCATAAAGTATAAAACCACATTATATAAAAGATATTTGAGATCTGTGACATGGAATCGATCAAGAAATGGTCGTTCTGTTTATTTTGTGTATGGTGACGAACCTAAGTGGGATAAGAGGAACTGAGATGAAGGTCGTCTTACTTGCTGGAGGTAAAAGTACGAGAATGGCTCCTTATTCAGCATGGACTGAAAAATCGTTACTGCCTCTGAATGGCAAACCGATTATCAGGATTATTATAGATAGAATATCGCATCAACTTGTCGATATGCATCATCTGGACTTTATTGTATGTATTCTGGCTAAATTTGGACCTAACTTTAAGTGGGAGTTTAGAGACTTGATTAGGAACATTTCAATCAACTTCTCAGAGAAAGAAGCTATCGGTACAGCTACCCATTACTACTTTGCAGCCGAGAAAGAGTTTCATTTCGGGCCTGACGAAACTATCCTCATTCATTATGCAGATGCATTAACAGAACTGGATTATGCTCATTTTCTCAAGACGTTCGAAGATGGTGCTAGTACAGGGATACAGGCAATGATAGCAGTAACTAAGAACGCAAAGCATGGTTACTCAGAGGTATTGATGAGGGGTGATGATGTAGGTCCAGTAGAGGCATTTCATGAAAAACCGAGACTGGCAGAACCAACATGGACAGGTATTGCCCTATTGAAGCATAGAGTGATGCAGGAAGAGTTTGGCCCTCCCCTCCTTGACAAAAAAATGGATTTTGCATATGACATTTTCCCCAGACTGGTAGAAAGGAAGAAACTGTATGCTTACTTGTATGATGGTGAATGGTTAGATCTAGGAAATCTACACGCATACTCAAAAGCAGTTGAGAGGTACAGAGGAGAAAACAACACAACTAGTCAATGATCCTGGAAGTGACAGCACATTTCTTTGTAAAGACTGGCGTGACAATGAGTTTCTAAAGCAGTCTTGTCTATTACTATATCTGTCATTTTCTGAACTAAAAGAAACATATAAAAGATTTTATTCCCAAAATTTAACATTGAAGAATGTAATAATATCTAAAGATGCTGTTGACTTTCTTCGACTGCGAAGACGGTTAAAAGATCCGCAGATTATAATATATCGAGATATATGCAATATTGGCTATGGTTACGGTAGACAGTTCACTTTTATTCAAAAATTGAAGGTATTTGATGGTAAAAAACCTAACAAATATTTTATGAAATATGATGATAGTTGTGGCATACCAGTTTGGATTGAAAAGGGACTTTTGTCACATTTAGAGAATAAACCAATTTTGATTACACTGAAAAAAGGCTTACTTAAGGGATTAAAATTAGAGACCGGATACAAGATACTTGCTATGCAATGATTTTACTCTGATACAACTTTACAGATCTCAATATACACAGAAAGGAAATGTGAGAACTATTTCTACAAAGAGTAAGCGAGATTGGTCTTTTTATAATGATTATCTCTCATTCTCTTATTGCACCTAAGGTTAATCCCCTAATCATCTGTTTTTGAAAAGTTAACATCAAAACCAAGACTGGAATAATAGAAAGAGTAATCCCAGCACTAAGATAGCCCCATTCTATTCTATATATTGAAATAAATTGATATAATGCAACTTGAAAAACCATTGAATCGGATCTATTGGCTAAAACTACGGGAAGTATAAATTCATTCCATGAAAACCGAAAAGACAAAACTGCTGCTATCACAAAACCAGGCATCGACAATGGTATGGTTATGCGTCTTAACGCTCCTAGTCTTGAACAACCATCAATCAGTGCTGCCTCTTCAAGCTCTTTGGGAATTGTTTCAAAATAATTTCTCATGAGTAATATATTTAGAGGCACAATTAGAATTTGAAATGTTAACATAAGTGCTACTAGAGAATTGAGCAAACCAACATTTGCCAACATTGTGTATAACGGTATAATGTTAATTACAACAGGTATCATGAAGAGACCTAATATAACACTCATAATGATATTTTTTCCCCTGAAATCAAATCTTGCAAATGCATATCCTCCTAGCGCGCTCACAGCAACACTTAGTGCAGTGCTCCCTATACTAACAATGAGACTATTAATCAAACTGCGCGCAAGTGTAGGATCGGTCAGAACAAAGAAGTAATTGTCTAATGTTGGTTCTTCAGGCATAACCTTGGGAGGAAAACTTATGGCTTCTGTATTGGGTTTCAATGATGTAGATAAAATCCATACAAGAGGTGATAGTGTAATGAACAGAAAAATTGCAATCAAAGCATAAATTAAAGTACGTTCTGCAAAGAACGAAACATGTAAGCTTCGACCAGAACGGATTGTATTCTTTTTATGCATCATAATTCTTTGTCTTACCTCCTTAGAAACTTGAGATAAATAAGAGCAACAGATAGATTGATTACAATTAGAATTATTCCTACGACTGCCCCTTTTGAAAGTAGACCAAATTCAAATGCCTGTCTGTACATGTAAAGTGATGCAGTTGTACTGGCAAATAAAGGACCTCCGCCTGTCATTACAAGTTGTATGTCAAAAAAGTTTACTGACCACATTGTTATCAACACAAGATTAATTACTATAAATGGTCTGAGTAACGGAAGGGTTATGTGTCTAAAGCTTCTAAGCTTTGTTGCACCATCCATTACTGCTGCTTCATAAATTGTAGGGTTCAATGAGAGTAGACCAGCAGTTAGAAAAAGTATAGTAAACGGAGTGCCATACCAGACATTTGCAATCACTAAAGACCATATTACCATGTTAGGATCCGAAAGCCAGCCTACTGATTGCAATCCCAGTTGATTCAGTACATAGTTTAATATTCCAAAATTATCATCAAAAATAAACTTAAATGAAAAAGCGGCTATGACTGCAGATATAGTCCAAGGAATTATGAATATTGCTCGCAATACTCCAGAAGCTCTTACCTGTTGATGTAATAGGACTGATATTAACAAACCAATACCGAATTGAAGAGCGACTGAACCTCCTACAAACAATAGAGTGATTTTAAGTGACGTATAGAAATACGGGTCATTAAATAATTCAATAAAATTTGTCCAACCAACATATTCCCATTCACTTAGAATAGTAATAAGAGAAACATCGTGAAATGAAATGTATATGTTCCAAAAAAGAGGAAATATTAGAAATACAAGTAGTATTGCAAGGGCTGGAACAAGAAAAAAATATGGTTCCGTCTTGACAAATATACTTGACATTTTTTGTATACTTACTTAATCCATTTGATCTTTTACCATCCTAGTACTTTTGCAGAATTTCTTGCGGCATCATCTAATGCCTGTTTAGGTTCCTTAACACTAAGATAGACCTCATCTATTGCTTGTTTTATATTTTCAGCTATCTGCGGATATTCTGGTATGTTGGGTCTGCTGTGTCCTACTGGGATCATGGATATCATTTCTTTGTAGTACGGTATGGTTGTGTTCAGCTGAGCTGCATAAGGCCCTTCGCCGATTGGCTTCTGAGTTGGGAGATAGGCTTCTTGCTGTAACATAGGAGATAGCACATCTGGTTCGAGCATTATTGTAAGTAATTCCCATGAAAGGTCCTTATTTGTAGATGTTTCAGGAATACTGAGGATCCATCCTCCCATCATTGTAGCAGTTTTGTCAGTTGCATTTGGTACTGGAAACATAGGTAACATTCCAACATTCTGGGTGAAATTTGACCCAGGTAAGGTACCGAGTAACCATGAACCTTCTAACATCACAGCAAACTTCTTGTCAGCAAATTCCTGACCCCAAAAATGATTTGTCTGAGGCTTTATCCCTGCATCAACTTGTTGTTTAAGGAACTCTAAAGCCCTTACACCTTGTGTGCTATTGTATGCTGGAAACCAGTATGTACCATTTGTAGGATGACCACTTTTCTGCTCAAGTATTTCTCCTCCAAGCATCCAGAGATATGGATACCACATATCTGGAGAATGATCAGCTCCGACTAAATGCATACCTTGTATTCCCTGTTTATTTAATGCATCATTGAGTGGTTTTGTGTCGGCAATATATCCTTTCCATGTTTTCAAGGAATTGGGATCAACTCCTGCCTGATTCAATAAATCCTTCCAGTACCACATAGCTCTTATGTCAGTCCAAGCCCAAATACCGTACACTTTGTCGTTATATTTTCCTCCATCCCAGTTTGTTGGATACCAATCACTTTCTCTTCCCCATGTATTGGCATATTGAGTAAGATCCGTTAGAAACCCTCCCTCAGCAAATTCTCCTAGCCAAGGTTGATCGACAGATATTAGATCGATAGGGGTTCGACCGACCAATGCAGTTAGGATTTGTGTCCTAGTGGCATCATATGGCAGAACTCTATAGTCTATTTGAATGTCCATATCTGGGTGGTTTTGTCGTAACTTCTGTAATGCATCTTTAAACAAAATATCCCATCTTTCCTTTGGTTCTGCTACTATTGCAGTAAGTGTAACTTGTTGTTTCTGAGCATCGATTGGTGTGGGGGTAATAACAATAACTAGCGCCAGACTAAGTGATAGCAATATAGCCAACACAGAGTTAGTGCTAGTAAATTTCTTGCTTATTTTCATCTGAAGTCTTAAATAAGTTCTTGTTCTTAACAGTTACTATCTCAATTAATCTTGAATTAAGTTAAACGAGAAACAGATTCTAGTCATGTCATACTAATCTGATGGTATAAAGATGTTTTGGGATCACATCTATGCTATTTAGATTATGCTATTTTGACTCCAATATACAAATTCTTTTAAGTCTTGACTTGATTCACAGTGTATAAGATATAGTGAAATTAATATCTCTTAAATACACACATATTGTAAAGGCAGTTTTCTTAAATGTCCAACCTTAGAATCGAAAACCTGACCAAGAAATACGGAAATGTAAAGGCGTTGGATGATTTTTCTTTAGAGATAAAGTCTGGTGAATTTATGGTGCTTCTCGGTCCTTCTGGATGTGGAAAGACTACTGCTATAAGATGTATTGCAGGACTTATCGATCCCAGCGACGGTCAAATATACATTGATGAGGAACTAGTTAATGATATTCCTCCAAAGAGCAGAGATATTGCGATGGTATTCCAGAATTATGCTCTTTATCCTCATATGAGTGTGTATGATAACATTGCTTTTCCGTTAAAAATGAGAAAGAAATCAAAACCATACACAGAAGAAAAAATCAATGAGGTAGCGAATTTACTTGGTATGATGGGTCTTCTCAATAGAAAACCTAAAGAGCTAAGTGGAGGACAGATGCAAAGGGTGGCATTAGGAAGAGCGTTAGTACGTGAACCAAAAGTCTTCCTAATGGATGAGCCGCTAAGTAATCTTGATGCAAGACTGCGTATGTACATGAGAACAGAAATCAAAAAGCTGCAGAAGAAGGTAGGTATAACCACACTTTACATTACACATGATCAGATAGAAGCTATGAGTATGGCAGATAAGATCGCAGTCATGAATAGTGGTTTACTTCAGCAAGTTGGTACGCCTCAAGAAATATACAATCGACCATCAAATACTTTCGTAGCTGGTTTTGTAGGAAGCCCTTCAATGAACTTTTTGGAATGCAATCTTATAAAACATACTACTGCTATTCATCTTGAATCTAATGGTATATCATTCAAACTTCCAAATACAGAGACAGGATCATCACATCCGAAACCTTTACCTAAGAAAATAACAATTGGAATAAGACCTAAAGATATCAATGTTTTATCTGACGGAAATGAGGACCTTGCAGATATCAAAATGAAAGGAGAAATAACTTTTACGGAGATGTTGGGCGACGATTCAATAATAGAAGTAAAAATGGGATCTAGTTTAATAAAAGTTGCAAACACAAATTCAACTCTTGATCTTTCTATTGGCAGTGTTATCATGCTTGGAACATCTTATAATAAAATCCATTTCTTTGACACTGACAATGGAAAAAGAATCTTGTTATAATTATGTCTGCATATAGTACTAAAATATTTATAAGGAGAATTCAGTTCCAATTTAGCACGACTTGTTAATTTGTTGTTTTAACCAATTTTGTTATTGTAAGAAGAATTATGTAATCGAAACAGGGATAATAAGAAGATGAAGTTTTTCCACAAGACAAAGCCGCCACCTAGACCTATATGTCAGTATTCCGAGACAGAAGTACACAAGTATTTTGTTTCTAAAGGTACAGAACTTTATCTAAATTATGGATGTAGCTTAAAATCCGAGTTAGTATGTATGATAAAAGAAAAGATGTGTTATCTATGCATGATCCACCATAAGAGATTAATTCAATGGCAGCAGGAGACTAGCCCTTATTTAGATCTGAAATGCAATTCTGTTTTTGATTTACATAGAGAATGATCATTGAGGAGGGTATCAGTAGTGATGGTTTTTAGTGTTTCTGCCTTCTTATTGAGCCGGTACTTTGATTACACTCTCAAGGTAGAAGCGTCTGATATTATTAGTGATTTCATCAAGGCAGTCCTCTACAGCGAAATGACCTGAATCAAGCCTGTGCATCTCAGCATTGGGTAGATCCTTCAGGTAAGCTTCGCCGCCTTCTCTAGTAAAGAACATGTCATTCTGTCCCCAAAAAATCAATGATTCTGGCTGATTTTCACGTAAGTATTTTTGCCATTTTGGATATAACGCCACGTTAGTGCGATAGTCGTAGAACAAATCCATCTGTACGCGCTTTGCGTCTAATCGCTGCATGGACATGAAATCCATGTTCCAATTGTCTGGACTGATGACTTCAGGATTTTTGTGGCCGTGTAGATAAATTTGTCTTATGGTATCAAGTTGTAAAAATGCATATAGAGGAGTCTCCGTTTCGGAAGTGCGGTTCTTCCAAAGTGCGTTACGCAGGCCATCCCATGCACTGGTAAAGCCGATTTCATAGGCGTTTGAGTTCTGTATTACTAACCATTCGAGCCACTCAGGATGTCGAGTTATTATCCGAAAGCCAATTGGCCCACCATAATCTTGCATGTAAAGTCCAAAATGAGTAAAGCCTATGACACTCAAGAATTGTTCCATTATTTCAGATAGTCGATCGAAAGTATAATTGAATTTATCCGGGCTTGGCAAATCAGAGTTACCAAAACCAGGATAGTCTGGTGCAACAACATGAAAATAATGGGATAGGTTTGGTATAAGATTACGGTACTGATGGGAGGAAGAAGGAAAACCGTGAAGCAATACTAGCTTTGGATTAGCTGGATCCCCAGTCTCCCTGTAAAAAATAGATAGCCCATCAACTGTTACCGTCTTGTGGAGTGTCATTGAATTGTACATTTTTTGATTTGAAGTCTGTTGTTTCATGACAATCAAAAATCTGTATTTTGTATTTATCCTTTAGGTCTTACCAATACCTTACTGTAAGCCAGATTATGTAGTAGTTGCAGAACGTTTGATTATAAGATCATGATATTCTAAAAAACGATCCTCAAGATTCTCTGGTACTGCTTTGTAAAGACATAGGACAGTTATAGGTATTTCAAATCCTTTTATTGCCTCATTACTCATATTTTCAAGTTGGAGAGCATCCTCATATCTTCCTTGTTCGATTAATTTAGTTGGTAAAGTGGCCAAAACATTTAGTCCGTCTTTTGATTTCCTTTTTGCCAGTTCCCCAATATCGCGTATACTATTAAGACTTGGTATAGGAGAAAAACTGTCATCATCATAAAAACCATCATCGGCTGGGATTGTTATTATATCTTGTGAGTTGAGTAGAAAATCAACATTTTTGACTGTCTCAATTGATTCTATGAATTTCTGTTGCTCTTTTGTATAGATAAGCAAGACATTAATTTGATTGTGATCAATGCCTCGTTTTATATACGCATTAACAATATCCTTAAATTGTGACTCATCGTTATACGTAAAAACAATATGGTCTCGATCCTTCATCTCTAAAATAATATCACCTACATTATCCATCTTGTTGTATAGGGCTTCTTGTTCATCGAGGAATTGATTTATGACGTGTCTCAGGAGCTCAGGCTTACTAGACATACCCATACTTTTGGCTCTAGGTGTTTGTAAGAATTGATCCAGTCTTTTGATCAAAAGTTTAGGAAAGTGGATATAATACCAATCCTTACGTCCCATATCATGTGTAGTACTATATTATGCTATTATAGTATTGTCTTGGCGGTTATTCTATAATACTTTAAAATCTTAGTCTTAGTTTCTATTTTTCTGCTTGCAGGTTTCACTTTTAGTATCATTCTTAAAATAATCCATATCTGAAATTGATTGCTGGATAACAAATTAGGATCTATATAAATTCATATAAATCCATAATAGATGAATAATCACATACGACTAGAATGTCCGAGTCAGAACCAACTGTAGATGATTCCGTTACCACTTCAACTTCTACTACAATACCTCGGGACGGGACTTTTAATAATATTCCCAAATATATGAAGATACTTGTTCCACATGATCGTTCAGAGATGTCTGATAAGGCATTATCCCATGCTATTAATTTGGCCAGATTATCAGATGCTGAAATTATAATTCTAAATGTGCTTGAACGTCTTGAGATGACAGATTCTTCGGTTTCAGCCACACTGAGAGAGGGGGATTATGACAAATCATCTACAGATCTAGAAATTACAATGACAGGAGAAGTAAAACAGTTAATCGAAGAGAAAATGAGACTATGTAGGGAAGCTGGGGTAAAGAGTCAAATATCTTATCAAATCCAAACTGGAAAACCTTCAGAAGAAATAGTCAAAGTTATAGAGGAAACCAATGCAGATCTAATAATCATGGCTAGCAATAAGGTTGGTTCATCTATAAGGGGAATCGGGAGTACGGCCAGAAAGGTGATTGATAACGTTAAGAAGCCGGTATTTATTGTAAATGAATGAATAGATATTGTAGCAACGCTAGTAACAATCGGGAATATACTCCTCTGATTAATGATCGACATTCATGAAGTAACCCATTATCTGCTGTTTACAGATGCAAACTATTAACCAGAAAAGAGAGAATTCATAATATCCATAAATTCACTATTTTATTTCTCTGTTTGAAGGTTAGACACTGAAGGATTTATTTATTTTAGTTTCTCAAATATGATGATCACAGGATGGTGAATAGAGCATCGTTAAATGTTTGAGATGTGGAAATGATATTCGTAACGGGAGTTTAGATCAACACTTACATCAATCTCATAAGAAGGAAAATATAGAATCATACGTTGAGTTGTTACAAAAGAAGGTAGAAGAATTAGAAAGCAGCATGATAAAGGAAAGGAGAAATAGTAAACTAAATGTAATACACGATGAACACATCATTAAACAATCTGGCCTAAAATTAACTAATATCAATGAAGAACAAATGGAAGAATAAACAAAACTGCATTTTTCATTCTCTATTTAATTTGTCCTAATATTATTTTCTTTGGGAGCTTTGCAGAATCCCAACTCCATTTGTGTGGATATAGCATAGAAGATGGTATGATAAGGGATCCATTCCAATTACTACCTAATACGCTTCCACACTTTAGTAACAGCCTCTTAAGATCTGTCATTTACCAATCTACTTAATTCTTTTTCCTTTGACAGTAACGTCTACATAATTCCAACTATTACTTTCTTCTTTGTGATAATTTCATTTTCATACCATATTTTGAACGTAATGTAATTGCTGGATCCAATTTGATACGTTGGCTTGGGACTAGATGCATAGACCATTCCTGAGCAATTGTGGCGATGATGAGTACACCTTCCATCCATGCAAATGATTCTCCAATACAACCTCTTATTCCTCCTCCAAATGGAAAATAACTGAATCTCGGTAAACGGGTCTTGAAATCATCTGTCCACCTATCTGGATTGAACTCTTCTGGCTTTTCATAATATCTTGGATCATGATGCATAACATATTGACACATGAGAATTGAGGAACCAGCAGGTATAGTATATTCACCTACGGAATAGTCATTCTCGACACGACGTCCCATTGTCCAAACCGGCGGAAATATTCTCATCGATTCTCTAAGAACCATTTCAGTGTACTGCAATTTTGGAATATCATCAACAGTAGGAATTCTATTTCCAAGAACTAATTCTATTTCATCGTGAAGCTTTTTTTCGACATTGGAATATTGAGAAAGCAGGTAGAATGTCCATGTAAGTGCATTGGAGGTAGTTTCGTGACCGGCAATAAATATAGTCATAACTTCATCTCTTACTTGTTTATCTGACATTTTTCCGTCGGAAGTGGATGTAGGAGATGTGGACATAGAGGGAATACCATTATTGCTGACATGATTAGCAGTGTTAGATTCTTGTGCCTGCATTAATCTGGAGAGTAAATCGTCGTATCTCATTTCGCTGCCAGACTCCTCTTGTTGTCTTCTACCGGAGATCAATCCGTATACTAGTGAATCTAGTTTTTCTCTAGCCTCACGAGCCCTCTTTGGGGCGGGTAGAATAGGAATCTTGTTTAGAACTTGACCTATCGGACTTTGGAGTCGTTTAGAATAATTACGAACAGTAGTTAATGCCTTGCCAACCTCTTGAGCCTCTGACTCTACATCATAATTTAGTACTGATTTACATATAATACCAAGTGTTAGTCGCATCATTTCTTCTGAGATATCTACTGTGCTTCCGTCCTTCCATCTATTACGCATGTGAACAGCATAATCAGTCATAATATTGCTGTAGATCATAATTTGTTTGGGAAGAAATATCGGTTGTATTAATCGCCTCTGATGGTTATGAAAGTCTCCTTCGCTTGTGACTAATCCTTCTCCTAGAACAGCTTTTGCAGTTTGCAATCTCTTGCCTTTTTTGAAATTACGATGATCATATATGAGTACTTTTTCTATATAGTCAGGATTGTTAATTAAATAGACATGTTCGGGTCCCAACTTAAAATATGAGATTTCTCCATATTCTCGAGCTATCGTTGACAATGTATTGATAGGATCACGAATAAATTGTCTGAGCAATTTGCCTGGCAATTTATACGTAGGACCAGGAGGAAATTTGGTGACTACACTCATAACAATGTGTCTATCATTATAGCTAAATTATAAACCTTAGTTGGACTATTTAGTTAGTCTGACATATGCTATATTTCTTTCAATTGGCCATCATTTTCATGCTTCAGTCCCAACCTGCTACATCTGTTTCTCCAACCATTCTCGTAGGTTTTATTTTCACAAGGACTGAACCTTCCTCACTGTTTCTTTTACCATATGACTCGGCATTTCTTTTTCCCATATATCGTCCTGCTATTTTAGTAGCCCATTTCAAAACCTCGTTTTGTTTGTAAGGATAAATTTTTGCAATGCCAAATACCGACACGAAGGAAAATGGTGGTGTCTGATCGTCTACACAGATACTTATCTTATTATCTCGACGAATATTGTCTGCTTTGGTTGATGATTCGCCAGTAGTAAAAACAATATTTCCTACTTTATTCCTATTATTCTTGTCATCCAATACAAACCAGATTGGAACAACATGTGAACTTCCATCTTTGTTAACTGTAGCAAGTTTTCCTGTAAATGTTCCCTGCATAAGAAATCTGGTGATCTCTGCTTTGGACATTTCTGCCATTATTGTTAGTATTGATCATTCCATTAGATATAATATGTTCTCTTTTAATGCCTGAATCTCCATCTCCAGATATATTGGTGCATAAAAACCTGAATCTTGTTTTTTCCTATTTTTCCTAGTAAATCTTTTGCAACTGTTAGAAAAAAAGTATACAAGGTACCATTAATAGCTTATTCTAATTTGGTAACGGCAAAAATTGAATTATCGCAATCTATATATGATATTTCTCTATCTATTGCAAAAAGACTTTATCAAGAAAATGTATTGAAAGAACAAACAGTAGAAGAATTAATTCTGACAACTTTAAGGGTATTGATAAAGGAGTATGAGGAAAATCCTGAGTCAGTAAGTAATTACTTCCTTAAGAGAAAGTAAAGATTGTTTAATTATTCTTTTAATATCAAATACGGACACACACTCATGTGGTTTTGTCCAGTTTATACCGTTGTAAAATGATATGGCCAAATAAATCTTAGAATTGATGGGAAAAAGAATGCAATCATAAAAAAAAGTACTGAGTGGCAAACAAACCCTTGTTCTGATGATATACTACGGTCAAATATTCGCCACTGTGTCTCTATACATTTCCCAATATGAAAGCAAGTGAGAACCCCACCATAACAGCAATACCTATTCTAGTTGCTCCTCCTTCCTCGTACGCTACAGGAATCATCGATTCTGCAAGCATCACTAGAATTGCGCCTGCAGCAAATGATAAGGCGATTGCCAGTACCGAAGGTTCTGTATATGAGGACAAGATAAAGCCAATCGCTGAAGAAATTGTTCCTATAAGTACAACTATCATCCATAAAATTAGTATCGATCTTTTACTCCTCCCATTGGACTTCATACCTTCTGAAGATGACAGTCCTTCTGGAAAATTGGAAATGAAAATAGCTACCATGAGAACAAGATCTACTGATCCCCCTATCGCTAACGAAATACCAAGTGCCATATTTTCTGGAATATTATCCATCATCGAACCTATTAGTATGGCCAAACCGGGGGCTTTTCCTCCACCTGCATCAGTCCCATGAGATTTTTTTCTGTGTCTAATATTGCCTTGGGATGTACGTCTGTCAAGATAGTAGTTTGCTAGGGTATAAGCTAAACCACCGGAGATAAATCCAATGATTACTGATGGGATTGACTGTGACATTTCAAATGCCTCTTCAATTAATGAAAATGCAAGAGACGCCACAAGAACACCTGTGCCAAATCCCATTATGATTGCAATAGTCTTCTTGGAAAGCTTTGTGGTCAACGCAAGTAGACACCCTAACAGTAAAGGTATACTAGCAACGAATCCCCACAACAGAGACACCGCGATACTTGTTAGGTCTGTCACCATGTCTATGCTCTTCTTCCTTCCTTAAATAGAATGAATCATGTTAAATGCATCGGTATATTTAGTGTACTATAATAACCAAATCGGAAAGTATAATGAAAGTTATAACATAAGCCTCTATAAGGCTCATGAAGTATGTAGTTAGATCTCAAATAGATGATGACATTGCTATTATAAAGATCAATAAACCTGAAGTATTGAATGCTTTGGACAAAGAAGTTGTGACAGAACTTTACACAGAGATTGAAACCGTGGATATAGATGATAAGATCAAGACTGTAATTATTACTGGTTCAGGTGAAAGATCCTTTTGTGCAGGAGGAGATCTAAGATATGTTATAAATATTGATCCTATCGAGGCAGAAAGATATGCATCTTTTATACATAGTCTGCTTAACAAAATAGAGAATCTGGAGAAACCTGTCATCGCAGCAATTAATGATTATGCTCTAGGAGGAGGATGTCAGTTTGCATTAGCCTGTGATGCTAGGATAGCGTCAAGCAATGCTAAAATAGGTCAGACTGAAGTTACAGTTGGTATTCCACCGGAACTTATTTACACTGGGAAGATGATTTTGGCACACGAAGCAGAAAGAATTGGTCTTGTAAATAAGGTAGTTAATATAACAACTGAAGAAAAATATAGATTATTAAATACAATAAATATGACACTTACAACCAATAATTCCAAAGAAGAAAAAGAACAGCAAGAGAAACAAAGAGCTAATAAATTAGCTAAATTTCTAAATACAAAGCTAATGAATGAATGTATTTGCTTTGCAAAAACAGATTACAAAGAATAGTTTTTCTGCTGTCAAAACTAGTAAAATATTAATCAACAGTGGATTGAATACAGATATTGATACAGGGTTACGCCTAGAAACTTATGGCTGGACATTATGTTTTACACATGAAGATAGACTGAAGATGATGTCGTCATTTCTGAATAAAGGAAAAAAGAATTAAAGACATATGGCCAAACCATTTTATAAATATTATAATTTGTCTTAAATAATTTGCTTTGACTTTAACAGAATACTTGTAATGTATTCATATGATTTAGATGGTTTATGAAGCTTAAAGTCGGTCAGTCTATATACTCTAAAGTTTAATAGAAAATAAAGTATATTGACTGAAGAATTCAACAAAGAGAAAGAAACTGCAGCAATAATAACAAAAATGGCAACAGTTGATTACCCCATTAGCGAAATAATATCAAGAAGATGGAGTGCAAGAGCATTTTCTACTAAACCTGTAGAGAAACCAAAGCTCTTATCAATTTTAGAAGCGGCTAGATGGGCTCCATCTTCACGAAATGAACAACCATGGCGCTATATAGTTTTCACAAATAACAACCCGGAAAAATTAAAGAAAGCACAATCTGTTCTAAAGGAGATAAATGATTATGCTAAGAGGGCTCCAATTCTTATTTGTGCAATAACAAAAAGAACATACTCTGACAATGGGGTCCCTAATAGACTTCATTTTCATGATTTAGGAGCAGCAAATGAGAACATGTTTCTTGAGGCATTTAACCAAGGATTAATTATGCATGAAATGGGAGGCTTTGACTTTCAAAAAGCTCGAGAAGTTTTCAATATACCCGAGGATTATGAGGTGGGTGTCATGATCGCAGTAGGATATCAAGATACATATCATGTACTACCAGATAGATTAAAAGAGAAAGCGTTTACGCCAAGAACAAGAAAACCACTATCCAAAATTGCATTTACTGAAGAACTTGACAACGAAATAATATAACAAGGGTTGTGTAGACAGTAAGATTAGAAAAAGTTGAAAAATCTTCAGCTATCATCACAAACATTAAAATATCTATAAAGTTATCAGAAATGAGAAACAAAATGGGAATATCATTTACAACAGATGTAAAAAGGGTGCAGGATGATGGTAGTTTTAAAACGGTGGTCTTCCAAGCAAGTAAAAATCATCGACCTTTAGAATTAGTGTTTAGTCAACCTAATTCTGATATTATAGAAAGAGAAGATTGGCAAGCAGGGGATCAAGTAATAGTCAAAATTGAACGCGTTTCAAAATAACAATCAATAATAGTAATAATTAGAAATATAATGTAAAAGATCAAAAAATAATTATAAATCATATATAATAGAATGAATTATTATTAATTTCTTATATAATCTCATCAGATCAATTAGAGTTACTTGTTATTTGTCTTTCATCTGTCTTTCCATAACAGGCTAAGTAATTATAAATCTCTATTCACACCATTACTGTATGATCATGACATGAAATTGGTTGGAGCTGACCTTTCAACAATGCAGTTTAAAGAAGTTGCGAATAAAATGGAAAACGAATCAGCACAAGAAGTTCTGAGATGGGCATTAGATATTTATGCACCAAGAATTGCTTTAGCATCGAGCTTTGGTGCTGAAGACGTAACTCTTATTGACATGATGACAAAAATTGATATTAAAAAAACGAAAGTTTTCACCTTAGATACAGGTCGACTCAATCAAGAAACTTATAATGTAATAGATGAAATCCGTAAAAAATATAACATTCAGATAGAGGCATATTTTCCTGCTCAGACAGAGGTTGAAGAAATGGTACAAACAAAGGGAATGAATCTAATGTACGATAGTCTTGAAAATAGAAAACTCTGTTGTGAAATAAGAAAGGTACATACTCTTAATAGAGCATTAAGCAAACTTGATGGCTGGATCACTGGTTTAAGAAAGGAACAGGCAATAACAAGAGCTAGTATTAGAAAGGTTGAAGTCGATTCTGCGCATGGTAATATTCTTAAACTTAATCCGTTAGCAGATTGGACCAACGAAATGGTTTGGAACTATATTCATAAAAATAATATCCCATATAACAAGTTGCACGATAAGGGTTACCCTAGTATAGGCTGTGAACCGTGCACTAGAGCAATTCAACCTGGCGAGGATCCTAGGGCAGGAAGATGGTGGTGGGAAAATGATACCAGTTACAAAGAATGTGGATTACATTGGGATCCTACGAAACGTTCCAAGAGTAGGTAGTATAAGTGAATAATATTGTAGCAGATACTAGTGCAGATACTAGTAGTATACGACCTAATCGTATTGAGAATAGTGATAATAGTATACCACGACCACATGGAGGCAAGCTCATAAATAAATTTACTACTAGAAAAAATACTGATGGATTGTTTTCTATAGAGGTAACAAGTGATCTTCGAAATGATATTGAAAATATTGCTGATGGAACATTTAGTCCATTGGAGGGTTTTATGGGACAAGATGATTTTGAGAGTGTCGTAAAATCAGGTCATTTAAAAAATGGTCTGGCATGGACTATTCCAATAATATGGGATGTTAATGAGAAAACTGCAGCAGAAATTAAAGACTCTAGAGAAACGATACTAAAAAATAATGGTGATCATTTTGCAATTCTTAACGTTGAAGAGGTTTATTCTTTTGACAAGATCGGTATGTCTAAAGCTGTCTATCAAACAAATGATGTAAGACACCCTGGAGTTGCAAGAACCTTAGAAATGAAAGACAAGCTTATTGGAGGTAAAATTGAAGTTATTAAAAAGGAGTCTGCTTCACCATTAAGAAGGTACAAAATGAGTCCTTCTGAAACTAGAAAGGAGATTTTAAATAGAGGATGGAAAACTATAGTGGGATTTCAAACCAGAAATGTTCCACACATTGCTCATGAAATGTTACAAAAAGCTGCATTGAATATTTATGATGGATTATTCCTAAATCCCATTATCGGTAAGAAAAAACAAGGAGACTTTAAGGACGAGGTCATTATAGACACATATAGAACACTCCTGGAAAAATACTATCCTAAAAACAGAGCTATGCTTGTAACGCTTCATACGTTGATGAGATATGCTGGTCCTAGAGAAGCAATCCATCATGCAATTATGAGAAAGAATTTTGGATGTTCTCATATCATTATTGGAAGAGATCATGCAGGAGTTGGAAATTATTATCAACCTTTTGCAGCACAACAAATCTTTGAAAATTATCCTGATCTTGAAATTCAACCATTATTTTTTCCGGCATTTTATTACTGTAAAAAATGCATCAGTTATGCTAATGAAAGAAATTGTCCACATGGATTAGAATTTAGAGAAGAATTAAGTGGTACAAAGATGAGAGAGTTAATTAACCGTGCTGAAATGCCTGCAGAATATTTAATGAGACCAGAAATATCAAAACTAATTGTGTCTTATAAAGATCCATTTGTTAAATAATTCATCAACGAAGATGGAAATTAAAATAGTGTCTTTAATAGATTATTATAATTCATCTATGCTCGATTTTGACTTGAATATCCATGCAGGTTATCAATAAAACTGAATAATGTAAACAGCATTATTGGTGATATATCTACATAATTTGTATTTGATCACAATAAAAGAAGATTTAGATACGATAAATTTAATCTTACATCAAACATTTGAATTACCACCATTTAAGCGGGATTATGATTCTGCTTTTGGAAATGTGGCTGATATCATAAAAAGATATGGGATAATTGAAAATGCACGCAATTTACGATTTCGCTTTATCTTGTGTATGCAAGAGTTTTTTGATTCAATTCCTCAAGAACAATGGAAAACAAAAGATCCTACTTTTATTAAGGAGTCAGAAGAATTTTCAATTAATAAATTCAAAGATTGGATAATAGAACAGATTACCTAATTAGAAATCTTTTAGTTTATAAATTTAGTCAGACACCAGCTTACCATCTGTGACATATTAGAACTCATCCTGATATGTCTTCCCTCCTTCATCTCCTTCATCCATTTCTATTTAATATCCTAAAAATCTTTTGATAACAACCACCAATGTGTAGTTTTGGGTGAGTTTATGGGCTTGATTGCAATAGTCTTCAGACATTTTGTATTCGATCTAATTTAATGGCATCCAAAGATCAATATTAGTTAATATTACTAATCTGATGTCCTATATGGTATGAAACCTTACTTGCTTTCAGTGTTACTCATTATTATTATTATTATGTTTACTCCTCTATTATCATTTGGTCAAAATCAGCAACAACAACTAAATCCTCAACAAAATAATTATCAAATAATCAAATCAAAAAATAGTGAACAATTTGTTTTCCCTTATACTGTTTCAAATGATGATAGAAAAAATCCGTTGATTTACACTTATGATGAACCTAAAAGTCAGAATTGGATCCTAACTATAGACAATAATTTGTCCTATGCAGTCAGACCTGATGCAAAGACCATTGTTAAATTGCAAGAGCCACCACCAAGTGAAAAATTTATAGAAATAGCAATGTTTAGTGATGTCTCAAAGAAATTCTGGGCTGCTGTTAATACAAATGAAACTGGATATATGAAGTTATACGATGAAAGTGGTACCAATGGATGGTCACAAGATCAGCCAATAATTATTGCTCATGGAAGCAACCAAGGTCTAACTATTACAAATGGGAAAAGAATTGTAATTGATAAACTATCTCTTGATGGTTTTACACTAGGCTCTATTGCAGTATATGGCAAGGATAATTCTGATTCTCCACTTAATGCTTATGGAGGAGATCTATCGTTTAATGTTATTTATGGTGATCCTGCTCAGTCTCCTCTTTATTATTTACCGGTAGGCATGTTAATTGGAGTCGGTGGTATAGTTATAGGTTTAGTTATATTCAAGAAAAGAAAGCCACTTTATCATGAGGATGACCAAAAGAATAAGAGTTAAGATTTAGTATTAGCATTAGCATTAGCATGATAAAATTTGCACATTTTCTTCAATTCACATAACTCACATTTTGGTGTCACAGGCAAACAAATATTCTGGCCATACATAACAAAAATATTGTTTAGTTTGAGCCAGTACTTTTTATTTACGATATTATTAAGTTCAATTTCAGTCTTTTCTGGAGTTTTAGTATTCACAAGTCCTAGTCTATTTGAGATCCTATGAACATGGATATCTACAGGTATTGTTGGTTTATTAAACCCGTAAACTAGGACACAATTAGCTGTCTTTCTTCCAATACCCGGTAATTCTAATAGCTCCTCAATACAATCGGGTACTTTTCCATTAAACCTTTTTACTATTAATTTTGAGACTTCTATTATTCTTTTTGCCTTAACATTATAAAAGCCGATACTATGAATTATTTGTTTAACTTCTTCTAGATTACCTTCAGCCAATTCCTTAGCATTTTTGAACCGCTTGAATAATGTCCTAACTACTTTTGTAGTAGTTTCATCTCTTGTACGGCTGGACAAAATAGTTCCGATAAGTATTCTGAAGGGATCTCCTAACTCCTCATCTTGGAGCTGCTTTAAAGCGGTTAATCTATAAGGTTCTTTATTGTAAAGAACTCTTTCCATTTTTTTGATTATGCGGCCCATAGGATCCATATTAAACGTAATTCATCTAGAAAGATATAACCTTCATCTGATCGCTATGAAATAGGAACTGATTAATCACGGGATTCCAAAACTAGAGACCATAATAATGTAATACAGACAAATTAAAAATTTTCAAAAAAAAATTAAAAAATTAAGTCAAGTCATCTGCGTTCCTTTAGTCTGCTGCGTCCTGTCTTTCTTGGAGATATGTTACCAACTTTACGTCCTGGTGGAGTAGTCCTACCAACTGAAGACTGACGACCAATATGCTGATGTCTTCCTCCACCATGAGGATGATATACAGCAGCTTGTGCTATACCCCTAACTGTTGGGTATAACCTTCCATGTGCCTGCATGTACTTAGCTTTTGTTCCTGCTTTTAAAAACGGTTTTTCTTTTCTACCAGCACCAGCAATTATACCTATCATTGCTCTACATTTAGGATTTACAGTAAGAAACTTACCAGAGGGAAATTTTATCGTTACTCCCTCAATCCCATGAGAAAAGACAAGTGCAGAGGATCCCGCAGACTTGATTAACTTGCCACCATCTCCTGCATTTTTTTCAATGTTACATATCGTAGTTCCTTCTGGAATTGATTCTAATGCCAAAATATTTCTTGTAGTTGGGGCTATTCTAGGACCCATTTCGAGTCTATCTCCCACAGCGATACCTTCTGGTGCTGGAATATAATAATACTCATCATCAAAATTAACCTTCGCAAGTGGAGCGTCTCTTCCACGTTCATGTACAATATCTACAACCGTACCAGAATGATGTTCATTCAGCCTAAAATTAGGATATTTGGCAGGTACAATCTTTCCGACCGTAATTGCTCTAAATTGTTTTCCTCCTCGTCCTCTTCTACGAACTAAAGTTCTTTTACCCAAATTATTCCAAAGATCTAATAATAGGTGATTTTAAGTTTATGTTACAAATAAGACCATACATAGCAATCATAGCGACCATTATTGTGAACAATATCGGGAACAAAAACCAATTAGTTAATTGATTATACCTAGATTGCTTGGATGACAAGCCATGATATCATAATGCTTCAATATCAGAAAGTATGATTCAAACCAGATCTGAACATATACCAGTAAAGATCTTGTACATCAATGGACCTCAAGTGGGGCTAAAATCTTCTTAAGTGTAATAAGGTATAAAGATAAGTAAGTCATAGGTGTCATTGTGAGCCAGAATACTCTATCCCTAAAGGTACTTGAGGCTTATACGCGAGACGTAGGTAGGGGAGTAGCTCGAATTGACTATGATTCTATGGATTCCTTAAGTGCATCTACTGGAGATGTTATTGAAATTAGAGGTAAACGTAGAACAGTTGCTAAATGCTTGCCATTATACCCATCCGATGAGGGAAAGGGGATAATTCGAGTTGATGGTCTTGTAAGGAATAATGCAGGTGTAGCTATAGGAGATACTGTTGTGGTAAGAAAAATAAAAGCTGTTCCTGCTGAAAAGGTCATAGTTGCTCCTTTAGAAGCAATACCTCCTATTGATGAACGATACCTCGCTGATGCTCTTGAAAGCGTACCTCTCATTAAGGGAGACAATGTGATGGTTCCATACTTTGGTGGTAGGCTTACATTCCAAGTAATTGGTGTAACTCCAGCGTCCGCTGATGCTGTTCTGGTCACTCAGAAAGCAGTATTTAGTATTGCAGAGAAAGGAGAAGCTTTAAGAGGAGTTCCACAAGTCGCATACGAGGATATTGGAGGCCTAAAAGAGGAGATCCAAAAGGTCCGTGAAATGATTGAACTTCCGCTAAGACATCCAGAAATATTCGAAAAATTAGGTATAGAAGCACCAAAGGGGGTGCTACTTCATGGTCCTCCGGGAACGGGAAAGACATTGCTGGCAAAAGCTGTAGCCAATGAAAGCAATTCACACTTTATCAGTATCTCAGGCCCTGAAATAATGAGCAAGTTCTACGGTGAATCAGAAGCACGGTTAAGAGAAATTTTCAAGGAGGCGAAAGAAAAGGCACCATCGATTACCTTTGTGGATGAAATTGATTCAATTGCCCCAAAGCGAGAAGAAGTAACAGGTGAAGTGGAAAGAAGGGTAGTATCACAACTATTGTCACTAATGGATGGTCTTGAAGCAAGAGGTAAAGTCATTGTAATTGCTGCAACAAATAGACCAAACGCAATTGATCCGGCATTAAGACGTCCTGGTAGATTTGACAGAGAAATAGAGATTAAAGTTCCTGATAAGCGAGGAAGATTAGAGATACTACAAATCCATGCGCGTAATATGCCGCTAGATACTGATGTAGATCAGGACAAAATTGCAGGTGTAACTCACGGATTTGTAGGTGCTGATCTTGAATATTTGTGTAAAGAAGCGGCGATGAAATGCCTGAGAAGATTGCTTCCCGAGCTTAATTTGGAAGATGAGAAAATTCCTCCAGAAACCTTGGAAAAACTCATCATTACTATGAGCGATTTTGAGAATGCTATAAAGGAAGTAACCCCATCTGCTATGAGGGAAGTCTACCTAGAACCACCAGATGTTCCTTGGAGTGAGATAGGGGGTCTAGATGAAATTAAACGTGAACTACAAGAAGCAGTAGAATGGCCCATGCGTTTTCCAGATATGTATAGACAACTAGGACATGCCATACCCAAAGGAATATTGTTACACGGTCCTTCAGGTACAGGGAAGACGTTACTTGCAAAAGCGATAGCAACAGAATCGGAGGCGAATTTCATTAGTGTGAAGGGACCAGAGCTTATTTCAAAATGGATAGGTGAATCGGAACGAGGCATCAGAGAAATTTTCCGACGCGCAAGACAGGCCTCGCCCTGCATTATATTCTTTGATGAAGTAGACTCTATTGCTCCAATTCGTGGAGGAGGAATGGAAGGTGGTGGTGGACACGGAAGTACTGAGCGCGTGGTATCTCAGCTTCTTACCGAGATGGATGGTATACAAGAAATGCACGGTGTGGTGGTTATAGCTGCAACTAACAGAGTTGATATCATTGATATGGCTTTACTACGACCTGGTAGATTTGATAAGGTCATTTATGTACCCAATCCTGACGTCAAGACCAGGCAAAAAATACTTGAAATTAATACTAAAGGTAAACCCGTGAGTCACGATGTGGATTTAAAAAGACTAGCAGACTTGACTGATGCCTTTAGTGGTGCGGATGTCTCTGCCGTAGCTAATACTGCGATTTCTTTAGTATTGCATGAATATCTAGAACGATTTCCGACTCCAGAAGAAGCTACAAAACACGCATCTGAAGCGCTTATATCCATGAACCACTTCGAGGAAGCTGTGAGAAAGATAAAGAAACAGAGAGAGATGAAGCCGGGTGGTAGGGCACTACTATCCCAATATACGTAGTTGGAAACGTGTTTAGCAAGCCAGCATGTTATGAAATGAGACAGTCATAGCACTGGCATAGTCGCTACATTAAGTTTCAGTATATATCTCTAATTTACTTCTTTTGAAGTCTATTCTGCGACGCTGCAGTGACAATAGCTCATGCTTTTTCGTTGTCTTCGAGTCGAAAAAAACTTTTTCTCAATATCAACTTCGTAATTCAAAAAGATTTTTCGGTATCAGATGTCGGTTTCGAATCGAGCAATTTTCTTGGAAGATCAATCCTCAGTCCCCCGTTCTCTGATGCATTGATACTAACTAACAAGATCGCCTGATCTCCATCAATTGACCACATCAAGGACACCTCCTTGGACAATTAATGGGACAGGATACACTTTTTTCTCAGATTGTCAAATTGTAAAGTATATCAGCGCGCTCTTTACCTTGACACTACTTACCTTTTGGTTCTCCGCCGAAGCATACGGGGCTACCAAACTAGTTGTTGCCATGCCGAAAACAACTGATCCAACAAGACCAAAAAATGGCAGTCATATGCTAGCCTTAGTTTTTTAGTCATCCTATGTCTAAATCAAAAAGTAGTATGTAGGAAAATTAGATCCCTCCGATTGCAAGGACTACGACATTTTCGAAAACGAGGTAGGCGCAACAATTGCTCCCATTCACGGTTGATTGTTATTCGAAAATGATCTCGCTGTTCAAACTAATAGATTATGCAATAGTAAAATCTGAAAAAACTATATACCTTTCGAGTCAAGTAAGGGCGAAGATGTCGAATTTTTCTGAAGACGATGTAAGGCATGCCGCTGAGGTAAGAGAGTGGTTAATAAAGCAGATATCAGACAAGCAAGAACAAGTAGACAGGATGAGTACTCTCCTTAACCTGATTGACAGTCTATTGAAACAAAGCAGCTTTAAGCCCGCATCTAGCATTACCTCATCTTCTTCATCATCTTCTTCCCCCTCCTCTGCTGGTTTCGTTTCGCAGAGGTCTCAAAAGTCTACGATTAATCCTCAGGGCATATCGGACCATTTACGAAGTCAGAGTCTTGTAAATACTGGCAATAATTTCCCAGCAGCCATGACTGAGACTACAGCATCGTCGGATAGTCAAAGCCTGCAGCACGGTGACTCAGGCAAAGGGCAGGAAAACACTAGGCAAGTTAAGCAACTAAAACGTCTCAAAGATAACTTCGTAATAGCAAATGCTGAAATATTGGAGAATTCAGTGGAACTGATACCCGCCAAAGGAATAGTTCTTAACATCAATACACCACCGTTCAAATCATTCTTTTTGAACAGGATACTAGAAGATATGAAAACAAAAGATTCCGAAAAAGTATCTCAGAATCAGATAGACAAATCAACTTCACTGGATTATCATGTAGAAGAGGATGAAAACGGCATAATTAAGAGAATTTTAATAAACAACTATCGGGACAATGAACGCTTAAACGAGATATTTAATACATCCACTTGGGTATTTACGAGAATGATAGAAAAAACAAACAGAGCATGATCATATGTTATGGACAAGATAGTGGTGTTAGATTTTGGATCTCAATACAGTCACTTAATTTGTAGACGTCTGCGTGAAATTAATGTATATTGTGAAATTCTACCATACAATATTCCGTTATCAGAACTTAGGAAGATTGATCCAAAAGGCATAATCTTGTCTGGAGGTCCCGCAAGCATATATGCAGATAAGTCGCCCAGACCTGATAACAAGATTTTCGATTCCGGAATTCCCATTCTGGGAATTTGTTATGGACACCAATTGCTAATTGATCATTTTGGCGGGAAGATCAAGAAATCAGATAGAAGAGAATATGGTCGAGCAGATTTATTTATCAATAACAAACACGATTTATTCAAGAACATAAAAAACGAAGTGATAAAATGTTGGATGAGCCACGGAGATGCAGCTGAGGTTCTCCCCACTGGATTTAATATTTTGGCATACACACCAAGTTCATCATCTGCGGCTGTAGGGAATTACCAGAAGGGATTATATGGACTCCAATTTCATCCAGAAGTAGTTCATACTGAGAACGGCGAAGAAATCCTGAAGAATTTCTCTCAGATAGTTAGCAAGGCAAGACAGGAGTGGAGCATGGAGAGCTTTATAAAAATGTCGATATCGAATATTCGAAAGGCAATAGGGAAAGAAGAGAGGGTTCTCTGCGCCGTTAGCGGAGGGATTGATTCTACCACAGTGGCGGCATTACTAAACATGGCCATAGGGGATAAATTGCGTTGTGTCTTTGTTAATCATGGGCTATTAAGAAAAAATGAAGAGCAAGAGGTTGCTGACCTATTTAAGTCCATGGGGATAGAAATCATTTATGTTGACGCTCACAAACGATTTCTAGAAAAATTAGATGGAGTAAAAGATCCAGAAATGAAGCGACTAATAATAGGTAAAGAGTTTGCAAACGTCTTTATGGAGGTCGCAAAAGAAAACGGCCCATTTCAATGGCTTGCACAAGGGACACTATACCCGGACGTAATAGAAAGCGGAGTATCCGGAGGTCCGGCGGCAATAATTAAAACTCATCATAATGTTGGTGGCCTACCAAAATGGCTCAACCTAAAGGTGATAGAGCCTTTGAATATGTTGTACAAAGATGAAGTGAAAAAGACGGCTAAGATGCTTGGTGTCCCACACGACCTCCTTGTAAGGCACCCCTTTCCCGGACCAGGTTTGGCTGTGAGAATTATTGGAGAGGTGACTCCTGAGAAGTTGCGAATTTCAAGAGATGCCAGCGAGATAGTCGAAACTGAACTGAAAATAGCTAACTTTTATCATAAGGTTTGGCAAGCTTTTGCAATAGTAGGAGATGATAAAGCAGTAGGGGTTACGGGCGATGAACGTACTTATGGATATATTGTAACCATCAGGATCGTCGATTCAATAGATGCAATGACAGCCGATTGGACCCGGCTACCGTCAGAATTGATTGAGCGCATAAGTAATCGGATTACTAATGAGGTAGAAAATGTTGCATGGGTATGCTATGCTGTTTCCAGCAAACCCCCAGCTACTATAGAACCTCAATAGGGATGCAATGTAAAAAAGGAGAATTGTGATGTGACAAGATGAAGGTACGTAAATATAAAATAATCAATGATTGTCGAGCAGGAAAGATATGAACAGGATAAATTCCTCGATTCTTCAGAAAATCGAATCCTATAGATCGTATATGAATAATATTACAGTAATGCCTGACTTTTTCATTGACCGCATTATCAGGCTAAAATCAAAGCAAGAATTTTTTGATAAACTGGATGAGAAATCCAGAGTTGGTGGAGGGAGCATACGTGACGTTTCAACTGTGGATATGAAAGGTGGAAATGCCGTTAATATTGCCTATTGTCTTGCAAAATTAGGCATGAAAATCTCATTATTCACAATTGCCGATGATACTGGAACATCCATACTAAAACACGTATTCTCAAAGTTTGAGGAACACAAGGTAAATCTTCGAATTACAAATGGAAGACATGGTCGTACTACGGCATTTGAATTTATGTCTGGCGGAAGTTCAGATTCCAAGGTTAATGTCATGGTAAGTGACGTTGGAGAGATTGCAAACTTTGGACCCGATCGAATTACTTCCGAAGAGGATTTGTCTATATTAAGAAATTCTGATGGAGTAATGGTGGTTAATTGGGGCAGCAATTTAAAGGGAAGTCAACTCGTAGAACATGTTTTTAAGAATTCTCCAAAAGCACTCCATTTTATTGATCCAGCAGACATTGAATATAGAAAATCTGATTTCTTATCTACACTTCGTGAAAACTCTCAATTTATAGATATCCTAAGTCTAAACGAAAATGAATGTAATTCCCTTTCGTCAGCAATTGGAAACGCCCCTCTCATTCCGAGTTTTGAAACCTATACAGTTGATGATGTAAAAAATGCCGCAAAAAATCTCGCGGAAAAAATTGGAATAAGTATTGATTTACACACAAGGAGAGGAGCTGCATGGTCCAATGGTAACGAAATTCTTTTTGTCCATCCGATCAAAGTTGAACCTAAAACGCTAACTGGGGCTGGTGATTCATGGGATGCGGCCGATATCACTGGTTACCTGGCTGGACTAGAACCAAAAGAACGGCTTCTGTTTTCCAATGCATGTGCTTCGTTGTATGTTCGAAATCCTTATGGCGAACCACCAACAATGAACGAGGTGGTTGATTTATTGGATAGGATTTCGATGTAGAGCAACAGATAGTCGATATTTCAAAATCTGCCTTGCCCATGGAGTGTTTTTACCGATGATGAGTGATTCCCCCGTATAGGAATAAAATACAATGTATCGTGCGGGAATTTGGAACATTTTTATTGTTTCATAGCAAAGACATGTAAATTATATAAATGGAAAAGCTTTTATGCAATATTGTGTAAAGAATTGTACAGTTATTATGGCTAGAGCTTAGTGCTTGGCGGCATTGGAACAAAACTTTGTATGCAGGAACCTTTAACGGCAAAGGCCGTGATATTGGGTTGGAACATGCAGAGAATCGCCAAGCACCATTTTTGTTTTTAGACGGCTTTGATTTGGAGGCACCGAGAATAAGCCTTCTTTGGTTATAGGAAAGTATTCACTTGTGCGATAACATTTCAAGTTACCTGACAATGAAGTACTGCTTATTATAATTAAGCAATCTAGTGCCCAGCAGAGTCCATAACGCATGTAATGAATAGATATAAGGGTAAATGAATCTCTAATATCCCGTCAATGAGCAAAATACGTACATTTGATACCTTTAGTAGGAACAGAGATTATTAGATTTAAATTATCATTGCCTCATCCAAATAAACATATGCAGCATTATCAACTGTTAAGTCTTTGGCTCAAATTGGTTCTTGTCCCACTACTAATTCACAAAGATACGACCACTTGATCGTCGTTATCGGATTAATGTTCCCATTCATTTTCCATATCATTTGCATAAGTACTCCACGTCATTGTTGCTTCCTATCTGTAATGATATAAACTGTTTCATTGGTCTAACCTCAAAATATTCCGATTTCTAACAAGATTCTGATAAGCGATTACATAACATCAGTTACATGTAATTATCTTAATCTCCACAAATTCCTCAGGTCATAGAGAATGGTGCATCACCTTTGCTCTCAACATCAAATTATGATAAAAAATTTGTCACGACAAATAGTTTCTGTATGATGTGGATTAAGCCATGATTGACAGGATAAACAAATTATAGCACTATTACAAATCATAACGTAGTAATGATATTACCTATTCATGTCATTTGGGGTTGCATCCCTGAAATAGCCCGTGGCTGCGCAGATATGACAAATGCATCAAGTACATATCTCAGCATTGCTATAGGTGCAGTTGTAGGTACTCTCATAAGTTGGTGGATCTTTAAAATACAAAAGAATGCAACTATTAGACAGGAGGAAACTCTCAGACGAATAACCGATTTAGAAGAAAGCCATGATAAGGTTCTGAAATCGATTGAGCAATTTCAGAATCATCAAGAGAGAGTTCTTAGCGAGATACTTAGTTTGGATCGAAAAATTGATGCTATCATTGAACAAAGCAAAGACAGGTAATGTTGTTACACAGCAAGTATTACAATTGCTGTAAAAAATGAAAAACTTGATTTTATCGTAAGATCTAAGTTAAGTAAAAACTTAGAAAATAATCTTGAAAGTTGCTTGGCATTGTAGTAGTGGATTAAATGATGAACGTGAATATGGTACAGAATTGTGGCCAATAAAACATATAGATTATTTGGATTTGTGTCAATTCATCAGATGTTCTAGTGTTATTTTGTTGTAGCCTTTTAATGGATTATGTAACAAACGAAGTGCATATAACCCACTTAATACAAGACCCGGATTTTGTCCCAACCTGGCCTTTTTAGCAGTATTCTACATTACGCAAACTCGGGCCAAGGTGAGTTAATATGATTTAGTCACGTCTTTAATATTTATTGCTAGGCCCATTCATAGTCTTTAGTACCGGTAACAAGGCGATCCTGTTAAAGGTGGTTAATTATATATTCATATAACTATAATGTGTAAACATCTAAAGCTAAATGGTAGAGAAAAAATTTACAAGTATAATTAAGGAAGTTATAACTGACGGAAAAAGTCAAGTAAAACCATTAACAAAAGTGATTCAGAGTAAGGTGAGGTTATATAATCCTATTCTCATAGCTGGTTTTCCAGGTGCAGGGATGGTAGGAGCGATAAGTACAAGTTACGTTATTGAAAAGCTTCATATGCATCAAATTGCTTGCGTGGAATCAGATTATATTGTACCTGGAGTCATCTATGTCGGAGGAAAGCTAAGACATCCCTTCCGGTTGTATGCAAATAAAGAGGGGACCGTGTGCGTATTAGTATGCGAGTCTCCAATAATGATACAAGGAATTCATTCTGTATTGGACACTGTCATGAAATGGGCCCTGAATGCCAAGGTTACAGAAGTTATAGTATTGGATGGTATTGCCATACCAGGGATGTTCGAAGGTAAGAGAGAACCCATGATATTGTCAAGCGATGGTCAAGAAGCGGATAAAGCTAATCTTCTCCATGACGATGTTTACGATAACAACAAGCATAGCTTTTTCAATACGGCATTCATTGGTGGGACTGCTGGAGGACTTTTATCATCATGTTTATCCAATGGGATGGCATGTAAAGCATTGCTCATAGCGGCTACTAATGGCATCCCGGATCCAGAAGGAGGAGCAATATTAATAGAGTCAGTGTCTAAGGTTGTCGAAAATGAATCTCTGAAAATAGATACTAGGGAGTTGAGGGAACAAGGTGCAGAATTGAAACGACGGATGGAGCAAATAATGCAATCAGTACAAGAACAGCAACAGCAGGGACGCGGCCAGGACCAAGGAAATACCTCTGTTGGAGAGGGAGCCATAATGTATGGCTGAAAAACAGTTATGCATCATGACTGTTGATTAAACCATGGGTAAGAAGAAGCACAAATTTTTTTCTCGAATCTGGATTTCAATTCTTCGTAGGGAACATAATAAGTACGACCCCTATTTTATTTAGTCATAGAAAACGCCTGTTCGGTCAATCATTGTCTCGTGTAGACTTTCCAATGATGATCTCATTTATTTATGGCAGTAAATAGAATTTCTGATCAGGGCTGTCTTATCTGCTTGATCTCATTCTGTTTCCAGATAAAATAGTACGTTGAATGCAGCGCAATCACTTTGCTCGCAAGTGAGTCTAGTGTTAGATCCATTTTCCTTAATATGGTAACGAGTATGATAGCTATACGTTAAATAAAACTACAACAGAATTAATAACTTATCGTGCAGCTCATGACTAACAAGGTATAAATGGAGAGTCTATTTATTACCAGTATATTTTTTCTTCTGGATCGTTTTTGGGAAATCATGTAACATATTTGATGTGCATCGCAAGCACTTTCTTGGTTCATTGACATTCAAATATGATATATAAAAACATACTGAGCATTGCATTCTTGAAAGATAAGATGTTAATTCAAATGACTGCATATTGTCGTTACTATTTATTTCTTTATCAGTAATAACTCGACGCATTAATAGATTTTTAAGGACGGGGTTGAGCATTTCATTTATTTTTTCTACATTGTAATTTCTGTATCTTAGATACAACATTATCATATCTCTGGGCAATGAATTTCTTCTAAATCGTGTTATACCTTTATTTGACTGACGAAAAAAATGATCAAGAAGATACCATTCAAGCTCTTTCAGTTCTTTCTGCTCTGACAATCCGAGGTGTATCATCAATAACAGTAGCATCTTAATAAAAACATCTGGGGTTAAGTAACATAATAAATCAGATCAGTGATCTGTTCAGTCTTCTCTTTCAATAGCTACATTTTTTCAGACTGATATTTTTCATTTCTTAATAAATAATCTATAAACTCATTGGATAAACTCGCTCTCTCCCTTAAGCTCAACAGATTAGCGCTTTTATTGTCCTCACGAATCCAGATTATGTTGCCGTCGACGTCGATTTGTAATTGCCTTGCTCGTTCCAGATACCTTAATATTCTATCTATCTTGTAAAGGTTCAACCTGGGTCCAATGATTTTTCCTAGATCTCTAACCTTAGGATAGGATCCTTCCACCTTTCTCAAAGTTGTTACGAAATAGTTAATGTCTTCATCAGTGATCTCATTGGTTGAGCTTACTTTCCTTTTTTTGATTTTCTTTGGTTTAATGGGTTTATCTCATGTATTATCATTCTTAAATCCTTCGAAAATGAAAGGATATTTGACTAGCAGAGGAGGAAGAAACCGCAGCTAACCATTGACTTTTAGATGGAGATTTCGAAATCGATTGATATTGCTACAAATCTATGCCTATGATATAGAACATTGAACACAAATTTAGACTGAATTACTTTATTGAACTAAATTACAGTATTAACGGAGAACAAATCATATAAAACAAATTTTGCTGAATTTAATCAGATACTTATTCTAGTAATTTTTGGTATAGTTTTGCAGTTAATAACTCTATAAATCCCTTTACGGTAATACTATAATGGAAATTGGAGAAAAAATTACAATGAGGAAATCAGAGAAAACAAATCATCCAAAAAATATTAATAATCTTGATCTAGTCTTAGTCTCTTGTTTGATACTATCATTACTATCTTCTTTTTCAATATATTACTCACCTCAAGCATATGATGTGGCTGCACAACAACAGGTGGACACACCGCCTGTCACAACCAGCCAGACTGCTCCCAATCTAGTATTACCGAAATTACTATCAGTAACTGATATCAAAATGGGAGACACTCAACTTCCATTACGAGCATCCATCATTAATGAAAAGTCTGAGGGTGAATTGACCGAACTCAAAGAAGGTCAAGGAGAAGGTAAACTCTCAGAATTTTTCCCAATAGTTACATTTCGTCTCGATACGCAACCTAATGGATTCGAAGATGGGATGCCCAGCGTTGAGAATGTATTGATAGGACCAATAAAATCATATGATTCACTAGATGGCATACTAGAGGAAGCCAATTATTGGAAAAACATTCCTTTGGACGAGAGAGTTGCTTTGGAAATAGATCACCCTGGCAAACATTATTTCATTGTATCTGTGGAATTTGAAAACGGTACTTCTGGAATATATTCAGGATTAATGGACGTCAATGCCATAGGGTTAAAACCATCCCCAAGTGAATCTATTCAGTTCAAGCTAGACTCTGCGGATGTATCGTCTGGAGCAGTCAGAATAGATCAAGTGGATATGAAGACTAGCAAGTTGGATCCGGTGTTCCAGCAACTTGCATATAAAATCATATGTTCCGATCTAAGTGCGAATGGATTTGAAGTGTGTGCCGAAGAGGAAGATACGGTTGTAGAGGAAGATGAAGTTGGCACGAATGAAGATAGTAGTAAGGATGATGGGGGAGATGATGGCGACGGTGATGATGTAGAAGTTCGAGGTGATGGTGGCAGGGGTGGAATATATGATGTTGACAACTGTACTGGTAAACAATGTGAAGACGCAGATAAGGAAACAGCGGAAGAAGAGGAATCAGATGATTGTGAAATCAATCCTAGTATATGTGATGGCAATGATGGGGAAGGGAAGGATTCCGATGAAAACGATGAACAGAATGATGAAGATGAAGAGCCAGAAAATGCGGACACAACCGATGCGTAATAGTGGTAACCTCAATTAGTCACTAAATTGCAATAAAATCCATTCACTTTTTCAACTATTTGTAGCCAGCCAAAACCTTAGATAAACTCCTGCAAAGTCCTCTGTTTAATTGGGTTTTTCTTCTCTTTTTGATTCAAGTTGGATAGTTTTATTCCAACCTTTCTAACAGGATTCTTCGTATCTGAAGTCCAGAAAGAAAACTTGTCAAGAAGAGTCTCGATTACATTAGCAATACTTTCCTGCTTATTTTGAAAGAGAGAATATGATACTTCCCTTGTTTCAATTGAAAAATCAGCTCTAACAATTTTAATGCCTACAGTTCTGAATTCATATCCCCTTCTATTTACTCTATTGTAAACTTCATCAACTAATTCATTGATGTATTTCAGTATCTCTTTTTTGTCCTTTGTGAAAGGGTATAGTGTTTGTTCTGTGCTGATAGAGATATTGTCATTCCTAGGTGTGACTGCCTCCATATCACGTCCATTGGCCACTTGCCACATCCATAATCCGTGTCGTCTGCCAAATCGGTCTATTAATTTCTGAACGTCTTGCTTGGCGAGCTGCCCTATGGTTTTAGTTTTAAACTCTTCCTTTAGTACTTGCTGAGTCTTAGTTCCAATTCCTGATATTGCATCTACTACCATATTTTCAAAAAATGCTGTCAATTTATCTGGAGAAATAATTGTAAGACCATCAGGCTTCTGATAATTGGAGGCAATTTTTGATGCAGATTTGGTATTAGCTACACCTATAGATGACACAAGTCCGGTATTATCTCTTATTGACTTTTTTATTTTTAATGCATATTCTTCAACTGATATAGAGGCATGCGAATTTATCCTAAGCGTACAGTCCAGATACGCTTCATCGATACTTGACTGTTCTAAACGGTCTGTATATTCTCTTAATATTCTCATAACTTTCTCCGAAATCGTCCTATAATAGGGAATGTCAACAGGATTTAATATGAGTGCAGGACAGAGATCTTTGGCCTGTTTTAGTGACATGGCTGATCTGACTCCGACCCTTCTAGCTTCATATGAACATGAGGCCACGGCACCCTTGGTTATGTTTCCTTTTTGCTCATCTGTCATTATTACTCCATGTGGTTTTCCTGCCAGTGACGGATCCCTGAGCTCTTCGCATGACGCAAAGAATGCATCCAAGTCAACACACATAATTATATTCCCCACCCATTTTTCGTGCCATAATTTTCTATGTGATAAAGACAACAAATCTAAGATTTTGTTTACTTCTGAAGGTTTGTCGACAACTATAGCAGCAAAATTAAGATCCGCTTGCCCAGCAGCATTTCTTCTCCTTTCTCTCAGTTGTACTTCATCTTTTATTTTCTTAATCCACATATTTTCATTCACATTAATTCTTAAATAGAGAAAATCCCCAGTCACTACAGGATAATAATTACGCCCTCTGGAACCGACAATATCTGACCAAATTAGAGCAGCCTTATGTCTTTTCAAAATATCATAGATCGAGTCCTGGTACCAAGAATACTGATCAAATTCTAAAGCAATCGAATAACCATGATAAGCACACATGTTCAATAGACCTTCAAGCCAATGTCTGCCATTCTTCACGGTAAGTGAAGCTTGATGAACCAATAATGCAAGAATCTTCGGTTTTATTGGAGCAAGTACTTCTAAAAATTCTCTTAGCCCGTCTGTATCGTTAGCAAGAGTAACAGGTAATTTCAGAACGAAACGAAAATTCTTGGGGGTTTGTTGAGACCATTTTTTGATTATATTCCCAGTAGGTAGAGACGATAAATAATTATCACGTGTTGCTGTCCTAACTTTTTGCGCAGTGGTCCCGAGATCTATCTCTACAAAGTCAAACACTTTGGAATAATTGACGAGGTAATCGCTTTCGTCCAAAGTGTGAGGACTGAAGTCGGTCTGTGACGAATAATCCCAGACCGAACAACCGACATAGTACTTCAACGTCTTTTTTTGCATTTACTCCTTATTTTAAAATATGATTGACTAGGCTGTCTCTAATATTTTGACATATGGTATTGGTCAATATAGGCATTCTGACTTCCGCCTAAATGTGTTCTCTGAGAATGTTCTAGTCAGAGATTTCCAAGAGAAGAAATCCATTAGCATACTTGTGGTGGAAGTCTAGATATACTTGGAAATCTTTCTTATTTGCTTTGAAAATATCATTATCCAGATTTAGTTTGAAACCCAATGCAATGTTTGTTATGTATTTTACAATAGAAAAGTAAATGTATAATATACGAAAAGAACAGCTTACATCGGTGTACATGTATGATAGAGCGAATTATCGATGGCTCATTTTTAGGATTTGTACGGGGAACACTATTACTTAGTTTTGTCCTTATACTCTTTTTGCCTCATTTCGCGTACGCGCAACAGAAGATTCCCGGTGTTGTTGCCTCCGTGGGGGAAGGGAAACCAGTTGTTAGAGATCCTAATTTAAAAATAGAAACAGTAACAGAAGGACTTACGTTACCAACTACAATGGCCTTCGTTGGTCCAGACGATATACTAGTTTTAGAGAAAAATAAAGGGACAGTTCAAAGAATAACAAACGGTCAAATGTTAGCAAAGCCCCTGTTGCAAGTAAATGTATCATCTGAGGTAGAAAGGGGCATGCTGGGTATTGCAGTTTCAAAGAATAATCAGACTAAAATATCTAATGTATTTCTTTATTTCACTGAAGCAGAAGGGGAGAAGCCTATGGCCAGTAGACTCTATAGATACGAGTTAACGAATGATACTCTGGTCAATCCCAAACTTCTTCTGGAGCTTCCGGCTGAACCCGGTCCACGTCATAATTCAGGTAATATTATTATTGGTCCTGACAACAATCTATATGTTTCCGTTGGTGACCTTGACGGCCATACAACTATGGCTCAAAATGTGGCAGGTGGAGGAAAGCCAGATGGAAGTAGCGCTATTTTGAGGATTACTCAGGATGGCCATATATCAGGAGAAAATATTCTAGGGGATGATGGAATTAGCAGGAAGTATTATGCTTATGGGATAAGAAATAGCTTTGGCATGGATTTCGATCCTTTGGCAGGTAAATTGTGGAACACAGAAAATGGCCCTTCCTATGGCGACGAAATCAATCTCGTAGAGCCTGGGTTTAATAGTGGGTGGTTAGGAATCCAAGGGATGGCCCCAGCGGATTTTCATAGTGAACAAGAGTTAGTAAATTTTGCGAGAAGGGGAAATTATAGTGATCCTGAATTTGTGTGGACTGACACGGTTGGGCCTACTGCAATAAAATTTCTTCAGTCTGATAAATTGGGAAAGCAATATGAAAATGATGCCTTCGTATCTGATATTACTCAGGGAAACATATATCGTTTTGATTTAACCAATAATAGAACTAGTCTAGAAGTTGAGGGTTCACTCGTCGACAAAATTGCGAACAACGCAACAGAAAATAGCGGGATAATTTTTGGGGAAGGTTTTGGCGGGATTTCTGATCTTGAAGTTGGACCATATGATGGCTATCTCTATGTTGTCTCCTTAGGACATGGTGCAATATATAGAGTTGTTCCGAGATAGCAATAATGGAACGTACAAAACCTTGCTTACTAGTGTCTCCAAGTATCATTTTTTATCCATCGAGACCGTCGAAAGATTAAACGATTCAAATTCTCACGAATATTGATTGTTAGAACTTCCATGTATTAGATCTCTTAAACACATTAGATAGAGGTAGCGCTGTTATTCTGGAGCAACAAATGAAATAGATAAAAGCTATTCGTTAGCTAAGGTGGCAACGCTGCAATCTCATATGCTGGTTCTCCTTCCGGCGATGATGCCTGTTCTGAGTCGCGAGTCAGATTAAGTTCTACCTGAATGGGATTCGATATTGGCAAAGTCTTGCTCAGATCAGTAAACTGGACCACCGCTATTACGTTCTGTGTAGAATTGCCTCCAATCGTAGTCTTAATCTCTTCCATACCTGATCTATTGGCAGTAAACCCACTCGGGAATGAAGTCGACTTTATCGCAGTTGTATTAAGAGCGTATACTTTCATAACAGCATTTATTGTATTTCCAACTAATGTGCTATTTGTAGTTGTGTAATTGACGCCGACCTTGACCTGATTTCCTAAAGCAGAGGTCAAGGGAGAAAAAGTAGCCGAATTTAACTCAAGAGAAACCTCTTTTCCATGGTTAGCAAATGCTCTCTTTATCTCTATGGGCGAAAAAAGTGATATTTGTTGCTCATCAGAGTTTAAGATATGGATATCCAAATAACTATAGAGATTAATTAGCGCAGTGAATGCGCCTACTAGTGAAATCTTTATAATTAATGATAAGCATAGAAATTTTCTCTCAGCGGCTAACAACTTTAGAATTCTGTTCATTCCTAATGCTAGATATATTATAAATCCATTATTTGAATTAAGTGTTGCAGTAGTTTTTATCGTCAGTCTGTTTGCTCAATACAAATTCTTTGCTGGACAGATTTAATATTTTTCAGAATATGAGAACTACCCTTTACCGATTTTCAATCAACAATCATATCTCAAGTAGTATCCTTGTATATTACTCATTTCCCGAGTCGTTATTAGCCCTGTCCTGAGTGGTAATGTTATCGGTATTACAATCCATTTTCATCCTCATCGAGTTCCAGAATCTTCTCTTTAGTATTGTAAGGCAATCTTCACAGACTACAATGGCAGCACCATTAACATTCTCATTTGTTTGCCCTTTAGGTTCAAATTGTTTCCCACAATCTAGGCATATCTTCTTGATGGTCATGGTCTATTCGAGGCCTTTAAAAGCATAATTTTATTGTAGATAAGATTATTATTATTTGCACCTTAATTACACTTCAATAAATAACTCAATAGCGTTAATGGAATTCGGATGTGACCTCTACAACTTTTTACATTGGCTTTAGGATACACTAGTACCACCCTAGCTTTATCTTAATTTTGAGATAAACAAATAAAAGATATTTAATTACAAAATAAACTCTATATGTTGTCACTTTCTTCAGTCTAAGTAACCGATACTTTATGAATGACACAATGTCTAGACATCTTAAGCATGACGCTTTATTAACTCATTCTATTTGTAAAAATTCGTATTTAATACTGAGCTAAATAACGAGGTATAGAAACTACTGCTATTCTCATTAATTTGCTGGCGGGACCGTCGACATAACTAAAACCTATCTCATAGATTTGAATGATTCATATTCGTCAAAAATATACTCTATCTCCAAAGATGCAACGTCCAGACTGGGATACTTACTTTATGCTTCAAGCCGAAGTAGCAAAACTGCGCTCAAATTGTGTTACAAGACATACAGGGACGGTTATTGTGAAAGAACATAGACAAATTTCTACTGGTTATAATGGAACTCCTTCTGGAATCAGAAATTGTTTCGAGGGTGGATGTCCTAGATGTACCGCCAGAATAAAGGGAGAAACTAAACCCGGTGAAAATCTGGATAGATGTTTATGTACCCACGCTGAAGCGAACGCGATAATGCAGTGTGCACTATTCGGAAATGCAGGCAGTACAAGAGGAGCTACTATGTACTCTACTTTTTCCCCTTGTATCGAATGTAGTAAGATGGCGATTAGTGTAGGCATTGTAAGGATGGTAGTACTCGCTGATTATCCCGAGGATGGGACGAGGCTCTTAAACGATGCAAATCTCGAATTGGTTAAGCTAGATCATGAACTTCTTAAACCTTGGCTGTCATTCTTGTTGAGAAATCCCAACCTATCAACAGAACTTGAAAAAAACAAGAAAAATTGATAAATATATTTCCGAATCAAAATCAACATAAAAATAGTAAAACAGCCATATACTACGAGTTTGGACAACTAATGTATACACCGGAATCGGCACAGAATATCCCTAGTGGTTGTAACCTCTCCCTTTCATGTGTTAACATTGCTGCACCACTACCAATACGTGAGCTAACTTCACTTGGCAAAATATAGTGCAGATGATGTGAATATTACTCATCGTCCCCATTATACTAGTTCGATTCCATTAGCTTTGTCCAAATACAGGTGAGAGCCAGATATAGTAAACTAGGTTTTCGTTTATCAGTTACCCAACATACTAAAATATCACTTAATGCCCTAATTATCAGTGGACATATCTGACAAACTTGTATATATTATAGGACCTGTTGTTGCTGCAGTTGCACTATACATCAGATATAGATGGAGAAAACAGGAACAAAAGGAATCTTAGTGTACACATTGGTGGATCATTAATTTATCCGCTGGGTACGAATCACAAGCCCGTTTTTCCTAATTGAAGCTTTCAAGGGATCATTATGAATGTGGAGGCTTCAAGCTTTCTAACCCATTTTTTCCCTCTGACTACCCGTTCAAGTGAATAATGCAGACAACGGAACGAGATTCAAGAACATACAACATGTCTTGGTTGAGAATAGGTAATTCAATTTCCTTGTCAAAATTAATACTTCTATCAAGATTTGATTCACGATTCGCTCAATTTATCATAATGTCTATATACGTAAATCACAGAACATTAAAAGAATGGCTAGATGTATCGCCTTTCATTCTTATAAGGGCGGCACTGGAAAAACAACGATAGCTTCCAATTTTGCTGTCTTGCTTGCAAAGAAGGGCTACCGTGTATTTCTTATGGATTTAGATGTTTATGCCCCCAGTCTTCAGGCGTACTTTGAAAAGGAGCCCACAAAATGGATTAATGATTTTTTCTGGAATAATGCGCAAGTCGATGATGTTTTGGTGGATCTTACACACATTATCAATGACAATAATTTTGGTAGCCCAATTGATGGGAAATTGTATGTTAGCTTCTGCAACCCAAAAAAGGAAGAAATATACAAGCTTGATGGAGGTGGGAAACAGGATAATTCTAAGATACAGTTACTCAGAAGATTTGTACTTTTAAGGGAACAGCTAATCTCCAATTATGATTCAGATTACATTATAATTGATACCAGTCCAGGTATTAGATACTGGTCGATAAATGCTTTGGCTGTAGCAGATACACTTTTTCTAACTCTCAAGATGGATAATCTTGATGTTGTCGGTACGAGAAAGATGGCAGGCGACATTTACAGCTCATTTTCAAAATTTGGCGCTAAATCATATCTTGTATTAAATAGAGTTGCAGGTTATTGCACCCCTCCAACTGCAGTAACAATGAATATCGTTTCCCCGTCTCCAAACTCTGCTCAGTCACCCGCTAGCGGTAACAGTTACAATAAAACCGTTGCCATACAACAACACGAGAGCGAGCAGCATGATATTGGCAACCTTCTTTCTACTGATATTGGCCTGGACATCATTTGCACAATTCCCTGCTATTGCGACATTCAGTTTAGCAGGAGAGAATTTCTTACGGTGTTAAAATATCCTGATCATCCTTTTGCAAAACGAATAGAAACCCTCGTAGAAGATAATAGATTAAGGTAAAGTGCATTACCAGTATGATTTCTAAAAACTAATTGTGCATTAAGGGCTATCCAGCAGGTTCGTAGACTGTTCTAGATATATATCTATATACTTCCTTAAACCTTACAAATTATACCAGAGGTTACGATATTTTGCAAGTTGATCGGTCAAATTGGGCTCAGATTCCAGGCTTATCTTCCTTTAGCGACAGGGATAGAATCCCATCTGGTCTCTTATTACTTTATGGACCCATTGGTTCCGGCAAGAGCATCTATTGTAGACAGTTTTTTCTAGAGGGTATAGCCAAAGGAGACTATTGTATCTATTTGAGCTCGAATCTAACAGAAAGACAGTATCGAAATATGTTTGCAACTATTAGCGAATCTGATCTAACTCATAGTTCCAAATTCGTTAACCCGTTGAGATATGATTCGATCGAATTTGAAGAAAAGCTCACTCAAACATTAATTGGGATACGTAATATCATAAGAGAATTTAGGGAGAGTGAGAATTTCACCGAAAGAAATCGCAGCATTCGGATGGTAGTTGACTCACTAACGCATATGCTGACACTATTCGGAGAGAATGCTATTATAAAATTTATCACAGAACTATCTCTTATTTTAGATGATGCTGAGGCAATGTCAATCTTTACCCTGACGGTAGATACAACCTCGTCTTCGGAAACATCATCAAGACATTTGATAAATACATTAAGTTCTATTTTTGATGCCATACTAGAGATGAAGATGAATGAAGAGGATAATGATACTATTAAGAGGAGTATTAGACTGCTTTCGATTAAGGGAGCACATCATAATCCATCTTGGATTAATTTTGACATTTTAGAAGATGGCAGCATAATTTTTTCTGAATCCTCAACATCTCCTTCTTTTGTGTGTGCACTATGTGGAAAGACTATAGAGGGAATACCAATAGTGGATTCGAATTTCACATTTGATACGCAGAATTGTATGGAAACATATAGAAAACTTGCCGGCGTGTATGGTTCAAACATTTCCGAAATTGGCCTCCCCTCAGAGGTACTAAATGTGAATTTTTTCTTTATCGATATTGTTGGTCTATCAGATCCATCTCTGTCTGTTAGAAAACAAATCGCAAAAATTGAGACCTTGAATAAAATGATTACCTCCTGTGATATATTTTCAAAAGGTACAAGTGAAAAGAGGATTATTTTACCTACTGGCGATGGAATGGCAATAGGTTTCCCCATGAACCCTGAATTACCCCTGAAACTCAGTATGCAACTCCATCAGAAACTGCGTAATTACAATCAGAACAAGAAATCCAACGAAGATTCTATTAACGTACGCATTGGGATAAGCTCAGGTCCAGTCTTTATTGTGAGCGATATCAAGGGAAACCAGAACGTATGGGGCCCTGGTATAATAGTAGCTCGTCGAGTTATGGATTTGGGAGACAGCATGCATATACTACTGGCGGATCCCCTTGCTGGCCAATTAATTGGACTAAAAGACGAATATAGGATGAACATTAGACCCATAACAAATTACGAGATCAAGCATGGACAAAAGATCACACTATATTCTGCATATTCACAGGATTTTGGAAATCCAAATTTGCCTTCAAAAGTTGCAACTAACAATAATAAGTAATCCAAATTCTACCGTGTAAATTATCTCATTAAAATTATCTTTACAAATCACATATTCTAGATGTTATCCTTTTTGCTCTAAAGTTATGTCCAGAGACAGAACAAAAATTGTGCTCTCGTCTAATCGAATATATTATATATCAACTTTGACAATTATCACACTTCAGGATTTAGCCGGTTTCGAGGTGTATACAATCTATTTTTTTCGTATATTATGAATAAAGTAATAGGTTTGTCTTCATAGACATGGACGGACACAATTAAGTGACAATAAGAATAAGATTTTATAAGAGCTATAAAATGTGCAACATGTATAATATATGTCTAAGCGCAATTCAGATTTGACTTTATCTGATTCAGAATGGCAAACAGTATTAGATGCCCTTAGTAATACTATATTTAATGAGGACTTGACCGAAGAAGCCAGGAAGAACGCAAAAGATTTATACACAAAGCTGCAGAAAAAGCTACCTATAATATAGGTCTAGTCCTTACAACAAATTAAATGATAATCCGTTGTGTAAATCGGTCAAAATCTTGGTTATAGATCATGCACCAGATCATTAATGATTATTTTGAGTTAACCGATCATTAATGAAACTAGGTTCTATTTCTATTTGATTCTGATCGAATTTTTCTAATAATATCGAGCACAGCATCTACATCTACTGCCTCAGGATCAGTCTCGAGGTACAAGGATAGCATTCGAAGTGCTTCAGTCGGGCAGCCCTTTTTCAGTAAAATCAATCCCTTATCCCTTATTGCATCGGGATTATATTGATCCATGCAGAGTATCATCTCATTCGCGACTTCCGCTTTTTCTACATCATGTGAATCATAGTAACTACTCTTGAGGTTATTCAACATTCGTATTATGACCTGAGATGCCGTTGCCTTTTCGACAAACCCGCGGGTCAAGGGTATATTTAGATTGGGATAATATTGAACAAGCAATTCCTTCAAAGAATAATCATCCATTATTCTTCCTTTGTTGAAAGGATCAATAATTATCTCGGAATTATCCCCGTCCAATACATGCTTCAACAAAAAATGAGACGGAAAATTAACTGGATATAAAGTCAATCTTAGATTTTGAGCAATCCTCATGTACAGTATTGATAGGGTAATCGGTATCCCTGTCTTCCGATCTAGTACGACATTAAGATAGCTATTTAAAGGATTGTAATAATCCTGAAAATTGGGCTCGAAACCTTTTACATTGTACAGATAATTATTGATCTCGTCTATCAATTGGGTAGGCCTGAGTGGTAACAACTTCTTAATAGACAAGCTAAGCTCACCACCCATGATGTCTATCTTCTTTAGTGTATTTTGTATATCTAAATCTGGGTATGCTAGAATTCTGGAAACTTGAAGAGAGTACTCGGCCATTCTGTCTAAATCACTCGAAGACAGAATAAAGTTTACAGTGGAAGATTTCCAGTCTTGAATCACCTTTTGGAGATTTTCAATATCCACCATCAATATATTGGAAAGTTTGCTTACTTATACTTATAATTTCATATGATTAAACATGTCTCGGCCACATGATTTTAGGATATTTATTAAAAATACACTATAGTAGATTAATGATGCGAGTCAGCAATTTGAATGCAATTTTAATATAGTGAATTATAACATAGAGTCTTGAGCTATAGGGCAGATATATATGGAGATTGAAGCAGGTGAACTAAAACAAAAGATAGACAGAGGAGACAATGTGTATATTCTTGATGTTCGGACGCCGCAAGAATACAAGGCGTGGAAAATCTCATATGATAGATACAAGGATCCTCTTCTCATACCTATTGATCAGCTGATCTCATCTACTCGGGCAGCGCTGGAACGTGTACCACGAGATAAGGAAATAATTACTGTATGTTCTCACGGTAATCGATCAATGATGGCTGCAAGGCTACTATCTCAATTTGGATATAATGTGAAGAGTGTTAAGGGTGGTATGGCTCAATGGAACAATGTGTACGATATTGCAGTAATACCAACTAGGTCGGATTTACCTGCAACAATATGGCAAGTAAGACGAATATCTAAAGGATGCATGGGATATATTGTAAGTTCAAATAATGATAAGAATGCAGTTGTAATCGATCCAACATGTGCAATCGATGAGTCATTTCTGAAAGTCGTGAAAGATAATCATTTGAATATAGTAAAAATAATTGACACTCATATGCATGCGGATCACGTGTCGGGTACATCTAAACTTGCTAGACTGACTGGTGCCGAAGCATGTGTCAGCTCTTTAGAAGGATATGAATTTGAAAAGGAGTGCGGATTTACTGTAGATCAGATTAAAGATAACGATAAGATACCAATAACTAATGGGCTTCACCTGCATGCAGTTCATACACCTGGGCATACAAAAGGGAGCATGTCTCTCAGGTTAGCTACGGATGGAAATAATTCCTGCGTTTATCTATTCACCGGTGATACCCTATTTGTCGATGGCATAGGAAGACCTGACTTGAAAGATAAAGCAGCAGAATATGCAAATGAACTCTATGAAAGCTATCATCAAAGGATCTTAAGAGATTTCAAAGACGATACAATTATCCTACCCTCGCATTTCAATAGCGATTCAGTAGATTTGGTATTTGAGAAACCTATTTACGGGACACTTGAAACTATAAAGAATCGAGTCAAACTTCTTTCCGCAAGCAAGGAAGATTTCATCAACTCCTTGGTGGGCGCTCTCTCCCCTCGACCATCTAATTATAAGGCGATAACTGAAATAAACAAAAAGCTGATTTCATGCGATCAAATAGAAATGGGTGACCTGGAGGCGGGACCCAATTCCTGTGCTCTCAAGGCATAACTATCAGATATAAAACTGACTGTATTCATACTAATAGGAGGTTGATTGCACCGGAGATCTCAACCAGCAATCATTCAACGTTATCTAAAGTAACCACCAACGATAGGGCGACAGTCGTCCAGTTTCGTCTAGGACGTCAGATCTCCAATCTGGAAACCCAGGTGCAAATCCTGGCTGTCGCACTGAATTAGTTATACAGTTATACAATTTTGTCCCCGGTTTCTATAGTCCATATCCCAGAACCATTTAGTGTTATCTGGTAGGCAATAAGAAATATTGTGTATAGCTATACTAGATATCAGCTTAAACTACAACAATCCGTTGTGAACTAATTTTTATAGGTTCATTCATTGGATTACTACAAATTTTGCAACCTCATTTGCATCTCTTTTCCTTGTTCTTTCCCATACTACAATTATTTTTCCTCAGACACGCGTCATAACACGTATAGAAGCTTCATACTACTAATTGTTATCCGTTTTATTGTTGTTTTGGATATTCGTATCTTGAACCACCATCAGAGCATAGCATAATTTTTTCACACTCATATATTATCCTCGCAATGACTACATGTGATTCTAAGGCATATCGTCCAATAGAATATGAGTGATGGAATAACTTACTTGTGCATTCAGAGAAGTGTCCTTTTGGGAATCCACCAATTACAAATGTACATCTGGCATTATTGTTTTTGGTACAGTTTCTGAAAACTATTTGATCAGCAGTACTTTGAGCTCCTATACTTGTAAGTCCCACCACATTTTTTGATCCTATAATATTATTTATTAGATTCTCAAATGATATATTGTCATGCAATTCTAAAAGGGTCTTATTGCCTTTATCTCTAATAGTTTTATCTTCGAACAACTTCATAATAACTCCCTCAAATCGAAAATACGATTTTGGGATTCTCAGGTCGGGACCAACTTTTATCACCTTATTGCCTATTGTATGAATATATACGTCTAACAAACCATCAAGGTATAGAGGCGTTGAAAGTGCTTCTTGAAGCCCAAGATGAACTATGTCCGGTCTACCACGTTTCCAAGCCATCCTGAGCTGGCCAGTAGTCATTGCAGAATGATGGAAACTTCTATCCAAAAGAATCTCGCTTGCTTTTTTCCCAAGTTTCTGTGCATGGTTCCTGACCGATGTGTGCCTGTATAGTTCCCTTGGTACAAGCTCCAACGCTGTTTCAGCCATTACCAGAGACACACGCCCATATGACATACAAATGTGTATTCTAGTCCACTAATGCATATACACATTCACATTATGTCTGCAAAACTTGCTAATCCAGATCATTGGGAGTAATTGGCCTTGCCTCGAATCAACATTTGTAGGTCTTTGACGCAGGAATTAAGCTCTTGTAGTGCCTCATGTCTCCCCTCTTTATTTACCATTATTTCTCCTGGACCGAAGGTTGCTGTGTTGATTATGACTGGTATTTTTGTATGAAGTAAATCGGCAATGAATTCTATAAGATTGGGAAATGTTAAATTGTTCTCATATATGTACGATGTAACTCCATTGCTTACAACAGATTGATGTTGTATAGGAAAAGCGAAATCCGGTGATGATATCTGGTCGATTATACTGATGGCGATTTCATTTAATTCTGACCTCATTTTGTCATTTTGTTTTAGCTCAAAAAATCTCTTTGCATCATTCTCCAGTTCAACAAAATTGATCGTCATTGTCCCATGCGGTTAAGTGTGAATGCCCGGAAGTATAAGAATATAACTATTGCGAAAGAGTTGGAGATTAACGTACCGAAGTCCTTTCTTAATCCCTGCCGCGGCATCAAACTTGTTATTCGAGGTCATAAAGTGAATTTTACTTTCTCTAGTGAATAGTATATCTTCCCATTCATCATATAATGCACCGATTGATTTTTTATTTTGACAGACTATTTTGGGAAAAGCTTGGAATGATATCGCACAAGCTCTTCTATTATTAGTATTATTGGTTAGTATATTGATGATGCCTGTGTTTTTCCCTGGCTCGCTTTTATTTCACCGTCTGCCGGCATTTCCAGGTCAGGGAATTTACCCCTGGTACTCTCTTCGACGATTGTAGTAGCTTCTTGCAGAATGTCAACCGCTTCCTCATCTAGTGAAATCGTAGAGGTTTCTGCTCTAAGTGCTTCAGAAGTAGATGCCATTTGACTAGATCCTGCCATGATACCTCCAAGTAGGTCAGAGATCTGTCCGAATGATTGATCTGCTTCAGGCAACATCGTTTTAAGTCCACTTTGAATTCCCTTTATGACAGACATAGCAGGACTTAATGTAACGACTACATCACCCAGCTCAGTCATTGTGTTTAATCTCAATTGAATTTGTTCAAATGCTAGTTTGGCAGAGTTGACCATCTTATTAGTTCTACGAATCTGTGATAATTCTCCAGATAGTACTTTGGCATAATGACTATCATGATTCTGCATCGCATTAACAATGCGATTAAAAATCACCTTGTCTTTTTCCTGCATTTTAGAGGAAATTGCATCCAATTTGGAAATCTGGATCTGTAACTTCCTTTGTGCTTCTTCGATACGTGGTTTGAGTGGCGTTTGTGACTGTGTTACTTCTCGCAACTTATCACGAATACTTTCACTCTGAGCATTATTATTCCATTTTTTGCCATCTCCAAATACCATGATAATAGATTATGAGTTGGAAAGGGTTATTTTGAATGTGTATTAAAAAAAATTATGTAAGAGCTTAATATATTATTGTGTGAAACATAGGAAACTAGACTTTCATTTTATATCGATTTAGTTTTTTGGTAGTTCTACTTTTAGGCGGTTACAGCCTAACTCAATAATTTCTAACAATGCGCCTTAATACATTCCCTAAAATACCATACTGAAAGACCTGAATGATAGAATCATACGAGATTCATCGCTATCAAAACGATACTTTTCAGTACGTAGTAGCGACAACAAACAAACACACAGAAGAGTATGTAAGGCGAGACGTAGAACGCTTTAACGCTATCATGAGTAACGAAATAAGGTCTCAGGGCATAAGGTATGTTCTTTCAACAGGCTCAACACAAAAGTCAGCAAATAAGAAAAATATTAAGCGTGAGAATGAAAAATTGAAGAGTGCAGCAGACGAGGTTAAGATTTTATCACCAATTGAAATAGAATAGATTGTATCACCAATATATTTAGACGTTTTTGCATCACAAAGAATGAGAGTACCTATAGTTTTCAACATTGACTTGTCTACAGGAAGACAGAATCTTGTTGATATCAAGATTAACCAAACTTTTGGCTAGTTGAGATCAAAGTTGATACTTGTTTAGATTCTATAGATCTATTCTCAATAGCCTCCCATCAGACCATCACCATATACCTCAGGTTTCTATTAATTGTCTACTCAGTGTTGTCGATATCATAAGAATCCTCAAGAAAGGTATTATTACCAAAAATCAAGTCGTGAAAAGATCAGAGTATTTATAATTGCTGATGTAACCCACAATAATATGTTTGAGAATCGCGCTAAACCTCAACTTGTTATTATTTACGGGGTTTTTGCGTTGATATTGGTGTTTGGAACACTAGCAAATATCGGTATCGCTGTTGCTTCATCAGCAACTGGTGAGACCAGAGAACAAGTTACTCTCAGAGTCGTACTTACTGACCTTGCTGGTCAGGACTGGCAGGTTCTATTTCAACCTTCTTTGGATGAGTTGAGGAAGAGACATCCTGATTTAGATATTCATCTAAACTATACTATGTTTCCATATAATATTACCAGAATATCACTCTTGGAATTATTATCTAACATGAGCACTAGTATCGATTTGGCATCTATCGATCAGATCTGGCTAGGAGAATTTGCTGGAAAGGGCCTTTTGACTGACCTAAGTAATATGACCAAAAAGTGGGGAAGGCTATCTGATTTCTATGAAATACATCTAGACGGCATGATATATGATGACAAAATATATGGTATCTGGGCATGGACTGATATACGGGGCATGTGGTATTGGAAGGACATATTAAATAAATCAAATGTTGACCCAGATTCATTAAAGACTTGGGATGGATATCTTGCGGGGGCAAAAAAGATTAACAATACAATACAAGCAGCCAAAAAAGAAGGAAATAACACGTTGATACAATCCATGCACCTTAATGGTGATGTTGGAACCGCTGTAGATATGTGGTATCCATATCTTTGGATGCTTGGAGGATCAATAGTTGAGAGTAGATCAGGACACCCAACGAAGGGTATTTACTGGTTCCCAGGTTACAATAGCACAGAGGGAGTTCAGGCTCTCGGGTTTATTAAAAAGCAAATTGACATAGGCCTCAAACCACAAACAACACTGGATATCCAGTTTGTCGATGGAAAATTTCCAGTTATGCTATCTGGCTCGTGGATGCCTAGCATATTTCCCGATTGGCAGGGCGTCGCGAAAATGGTAGGATTCTTACCTGCGTTTCCGGTGCCTAATGATAGTATTGAAACTAGTACAATGATGGGTGGATGGGAGTTGAGCATTCCTTCTTTGTCTAGACACAAAGATCTGGCGTGGGAGTTAATTACCATAATGTTAGAACCAAAGATACTTGTGCCGTGGTTAGAGAAATACGGATATCTTCCTACGCAAAAGGCTATAGGACAAGGCAATTATTCAACGGAGCTTGAGCAGTCTATCCCACATTATCAAGAAATGATCTCGATGATTGAATTAGGCAGGGGTAGACCCAGCATTCCGGAGTATCCTCAAATTGCTAATCATATAAACGAAGCGATGGATGACGTCTTTTCTGGGTCAAAAGAGCCAAAACAGGCTCTAGATGACGCTGCGGCAAAATCGGCCAAGTCGTTAGGATGGTAAAATCCTCATTTTCTTCACTTTGACTGAATCACATCTAAATTATTGGTTTATTGACTGTGGCAATCCCTTTTAGATCTATCCCAGCAGCTATTGGGGCTCAACTAGCTAATCCGAAACTTCGGCCGATCGTAATTGTAGGGGATGGTGCCTTTCAGATGACTGGGATGGAAATATCATCTATTACGAGATTTGATTTAAATCCCATTATTATTGTCCTAAATAACAGCGGTTACGGTACGGAAAGACCTATGCTTGACGGGCCGTTTAACGATATATTGCCTTGGAATTATAGTCAAATTCCAAGAATAATTGATGATGGAAAAGGTTTTGACGTAGAAACAGAAGATGAACTCGAAGAGTCACTTTCTGCTGCTGAAACACACCTACTGCAATGAACTCTGCATTTTGGATGTACATTTAGATGCGCATGATGGGTCGCCTGCATTACAGAGATTAACAGAAGTATTGGGTTAGAAAGTACATTAGAAAAGATACTAAGCTATAATTTGTCTTGTACTAGACGACTTTTGGATTAAGGCTATTTATGGTTTTTATGGTTTTATGGATATTTGTAATCTTGCGTGTACAATTAAACAAGGTTCCTTACCCATTGTGATCTAATATTTGGACCAAGCTACTAAATCTTAACTCTACTTAATAAGGAAGCCAATTATTCTAATAATAAAATGAACGTTAAAGGTTTGCATGATCTCTGCAACCGCATACTTGAGTCTGACAGATCTATAAGGTTTGTAGGGATTTCGGATAGGATGGGGAATCAGAGTGTTTCTATATACAGAGCAGGACTGACACCACTACTGACACCAGAGGAAATTGAAATGTATGGTATGCAATCAGTCCTAAGGATGAGTACTAGAAAAGATTATGAAGTAAAACTCGGCAAACCAATTTACTCGTTTACATTGTACCAAAAAATAAAAAGGGTAACAATAACGCTTGAAAGCGAAGAATATCCTATCCTTCTGGCCTCATTTGACTTGGATGCCGACCATAATAATATCATCACAAATAAGATATTGCCACTTATTAGTGAAATAGGACTATAGATAGGGTTGCTGGGTACTGTCGTTATATTTAAGAAAATCTTCCTTCTGATCTGAAAAGGATTCACTGATCTGTAGACCGGGTGGTAGATTGATTAATTTCACTACTAGTTTTCCAAACTTGTCGATAAGTCTACGTGCAAATATCACGAAGGCTTCTATATCGCATTGGAGAACATATTTCACCCCGAATGAATTCAAACCTACTTGAAGATTGGCATGGCTATTTGCTTGACCCGAGGACTCCATCTTAAGAGAAGTGATTCATAATCCATTACTGCATCAGACTCTTCCTTTATCCTCCTCCATATAATCTTCAGATATGCTAAGTAACGAAAATAATCCAGGTATACATTCTGAAAGTCTGAATCCTCCCTCCTTATATTTGAGAGGAAATGAAAAAGAGTCTCTATGAGAAAATCATCAAGTTCTACTTTGGACGACAAACTACGAAGAAAAGTAGGTTGAGCTGCTTGGTTCTACTGGCTAACCGAACGCAACTCTAATTTTTAACATGTGTATATATACCCGTATACGTCCTGGCATACACTAGTGCCATAGTTTGGATTTGGAAAGAAGCAACCGGAATAGTCACAAATTTGAATAGGGGTTACATGTGCTTCGTTCTGAGGTGATTCCGCAAATACGGGCTCAGATAGTACCGGACCCATTACCATTGCAACTCCAGTTATTAAAACTGCTGTCAGGATAACTTCTGCAAGTGTTTTTCTGAATCTTGGTGTATCCATATAATCATTATACAACTGGTTCAATATAGGGTGTGGTCAGCTCTAGGGATTATCTATCATAAATATTGCTGATATGCCATCATACCATAGGCTAACCATACTGTTTAAGTTGTTCCGGTGATGTGTTAGTAGGGAACTCGCCAGTAGGATTTTTACCTTCTCATTCCATTTTTGCTCTTTGAGATATCGGCTATAATCCGGCAGCTGTCCAAATCTTATATGATTCACTGTGTGTTGTGGGGATTACCGGTAAAAGGATTATCATCATCATGTGAATCGCCGGAACACTGTTCCGATGTGCGGGGATTCCCTGTGGGGCCAGAGGCTCCAGCCAGATTTCCACAATCCTTTTTTACCTCAACATTACTAGTGCCACCTCAATTTACTAGCGTAACTGTAATCATTACTGCTACTAGTATCACCATGGTTTGCTTGCCCCTATTTTCATTGATTTAGTAATAATGCTAAGGCATAAATAATGATTATTGATTGTTTCAACTTAACAAGTTGGGATCTTGTTCCTTACGAGACCCCAAGACGTAAGAGCCTGCACTTGGCGGGGTTGCAATCCCGGTTGTCTGGTAACCAAAACCTACTATAACCGTACTGTTTTCAATAATATATCTTGTTCAAAATTATGGTTTGTGGTTCAATAGGATATTCTGGAAAAATTGACGATATAGGGAATATGTGTTTATTCTTAAAAAGCAAAGGCTTCTCTATTGTTAATAACTCTGTGCAGAATGAAAAAATGAACTATTCTGGTATTACGGATTTTAGGAACAAGGAGAATCTATCACGTCAAATAGTCAAGCATGACCTAAGATATATTAGAAAAATCGATGTGGTTGTGGTAATAGGGAACGGTCCAAGCTATGGAGCAGCTATTGAAATGTTTGTCGCAAAGATGTCTGGTAAGAAAGTAATACTGTTTGCAAGGGATCCAATACCAACTCCCTGGCCTATTAATTTTTCAGATTATAGAGTAAAGAATGAAGATGCGCTAATTGAATTACTTCATAAACTACAAAATAAATAGTCCACAGAGGCCAGAGTATTGTCGAAATTTCAAAATGAATATTGTATTTCAGTCTACAATCTAAGAAAGCAATATAGCAGGAATACCGACTATGTGCTCGATAAAATCACGTTTAACGTAAAGAATGGTACAGTTTTTGGATTTCTTGGCCCAAACGGCGCGGGTAAGACCACAACACTAAAAATACTTACCACCACCCTTAATCCGTCATCTGGAAGTGTATATATATTTGGAAAAGATCTCTTCAAAAATCAATTAGAAATAAAAAGAAGGATAGGAGTTGTAACTCAAAATCCTAGTTATGAAGCAAATTTGACAACAGAGAGAGCACTTGATCTTTATGGTATGCTGTGGGGTCTACGAGATAAAAAAACCAGAAAAAGTAAAGTAAATGAGGTCCTTAGAACATTCGACTTGGAATCTATCCGGAATTCCAAAAATGATGAGCTATCAATAGGCCAGAGAAGAAGAGTTCAGGTTGCACGAGAGTTCATGCATGAAATGGATCTTCTTTTCCTTGATGAACCAACTGTTGGGTTAGATCCTTCGGCCAGGAGACAACTTTTAGATTATATTAAAGCCCATGTTAAATCTGGCTTAACAGTTTTCTTTACCACCCATATTATGGAAGAAGCAGAATATCTATGTAATGAAATAGCTATTATAGACAAAGGCAGGATAATAGCTTTCGATACGCCGACTGGTCTAAAACAAAAATATGGCGGAGGAGCTAAGACCATAGAACTCACATTTAAAGACACATTGGATGAATACTTTGTGAATCTGCTAAAGGCTACAATTAACAAGAAAAATGGTGATAAGAATAGCGTAAGTGATAAGAGTAAATCGAATATTGATGTTAATGGAAAACATACAATTACAATTACAGTCAATAATGTAGAGGAAATCATTTCCGAAGTATTGCAAGTTGTTTCTAGACATGATTTGCAAATAGAAAGTATTGCTATAATTCCTCCTTCATTAGAGGAAGTTTTCCTGTCGATAGTTAATGATGAAAATAAACCGGTGAATAAATGAATATGTTGATAGTCGACAGAATCATATTATTAGTTTATAGAAACATAGTTGCTGCTATTGATAGAATATTCCTAATTTGGCAAATAGCATTTCCTGTTGTTTATATTTTTATAGCAGGCTATGCATATTCTGCAATGATCGGGGATCAAGGCATATCCCTAGGCTCCATAACAGTTACCTATACTTCATTCCTGACGGCAGGAATGATTGGGTTCAATGTAATGAACGGTAGTACAGTAGCTGGTGCCATTATTTGGAACGACAAAAGAAATGGAATGTTTCAACAGCTACTAGTAATGCCATTCAGTAGGCCTCAATATATCATCAGTAATCTAATAACGATTATTCTAATTGGTTTGGCTAGTGCAGCGGCAATTATGATAATCGGTCTTCCAACAATGTACGAAGATATAGAAATTACACTTTGGAGCATACCATATACTGTTTATGCATTGGTTATAGGCTCGATATTCTTTGGTTCTTTTACCATAATCCTATCAACTAGGATCAAGAGTAGTGAAGGATATAATGTGATTAGTAACGGCCTTTTCCTATTTTTCGCTTTCGTCAGTACAGCCTTTTATCCTGCACAAGGATTGCCATGGCCCTTATCTGTTGCATTTTATGTAAATCCATTGACTTACATTGTGGATATCAGTAGAGCTGGAATATTTTCACAAATTGACATGGTTACGAATATTCAAGTGCTTGTCATTACTCTTCTAGCCGCAGTAGTTTTCATGATTGCAACAAAATCAATGGTTAGAATGAAAGTCTGAGGGACAATACTAACATCACTGGTAAGGGGATGTACATGGTACAAAAAAAGTAAGTTATTTTAAGATTGAGATGTTTTTCCTACAATGCGTTATTAATATAATGAATTTATATTGAGGTAGCCGTGGAACATACCTACATAGATTAAGATGGTTACCCACATTCAATTCATGTCATGTATAATCTTGTAAACTTTTGTTCAATTCTTAGTTCATCATTGGAATGCTTCCTTTCCGATTACCTCCTTGAGCTTCCAGAATATCAATGCACATCCACTAGTATCAAAGATATAGCTTCTACCATCAATTTTTTCCTCTACGATTACGGATCGTCTTGTCATCCTTGGTGGTCTGCCACACATTATACATTTGTATACTTCATTATAGAGCTTCGTAGCTTCTTCTCCAAATGCTTGTAACCCGTATTGCGAACGGTCGTCGCAGGTAACTTCCACAAAGCAGTATTCTGTACCATTTTTCATATGATAAACCTGTTGTGATGTCTTGGTAACATGGCATCTCACATTATTGGCATTCTTTTCGGGCCGTTCCTCTTCATTATAGTCTCCAGATTGGAGAAGGTTTTGTAATGCATGAATGCTATTTTCGTAGCACGGCATCTGGGGATACCTCCCTCATTGTTACATCCTTTAACCTTATTTTTTTCTCAAGCCTCCATGCCAATTCCATAGCACAAAGCATAGGCACAAATCCAACTGCTATCCATACAAAGGGCTCTAATAATTCCATGCGTTAAATTCATGAGATTTCAGACTTTAATCCTACTAAGTACAAACGATGAAAAGTTCGAAAATCTTCAAAATAATAAGCTATATCATTAAGATATCAGTATTGGACTTTAGCGAACTAGGGCAAAAGGTTCTCCACAAAAACCGACTCTATTTCGCAGAATTAGTCCGAAATACTATTTTTCAGTAGCCTGTAAATTCCTCGACCTTGATTCTTTCTTTAGGAATGTTGAGCTCTTGTAACAAAGCTTGCATTGCATTTAGCATGTTAGGGGGACCGCATATATAAAATATGGATTTATTCAGGATGTTAGAATCCAGGTACTTCAAAATCATTGCTTTGTCTATTCTGCCATGTTCACCCTTCCAATCATTTGCATCTTTTAATGATTGTTCATGACGACCCTCATCACTGATGGTGTAAATAATCTTCAGATTTTTATTTATACTAGCCCACTCATCAAACTCTTCTTTGAATAAAATATTATTACGGTCCCTGTTTGAATCAAACATTATAATACTTACTGTTAGCTGCTTGTCGGTAGCATATTTTATCATACTCCTAAATGGCGTAACGCCTATGCCACCGGAAAATAATACAACAGGTTTTGAATAATCTTGATTCAATATGAATCGCCCTTCAGGTCCTCTTACCCTTACTATTGATCCATTCTCTAAAGCTGAAAGTCTCTTTTTGTACGGCGAATCTCTGATTTTAGTACTGAACATAATAAAATCTTCAGTTGGAGAGGATGAAATTGTAAAGTGTCTGATCGGACCTTTGGGATCATTGTAGACTTCGCCTATATCAAAAAACGCAAATTGACCTGCAGTATAATCGAATCCCCTATTAAATTTAAAAGACATTACATCAGTACCTTCGACTTTATCTTTTCTTGTCAGGGTTAACTCCACTTGATTAGACTTATTTTTATTTTTATCCGGTTTTTTGATTAGTACGCTATTGCCCTCTAATTTTACTTGATATGATGGCTCTGGTTCACTTGCAGGAGGTTCTTTCACCTCTCCTGTCCTTACGTCAAATTTAGAGCCATGCCATGGGCATTCGACTTCATAGCCCTCTAAAGTACCATCGGCTAACGGACCGCCCTCATGCGTACAAATATTATTAATAGCATAGTATTTTCCTTCAACATTTACTAGACATATATTTTCACCATCGAGTTGAACTTCCTTCATATGTGATGGTTGAATGTCATTCTTATTAGCTACCTTAACAAAATCCTCACTCAATGAGAACCATTAGGAGTACAAAGTCTATAATGATTTCTGTTTGAATTTCTTCGATATTCTTTGAACCTAGATGCTGTGGAAAATATCTACATCCTACAGTACGAGGTATATGGACGGTATATTTTCTTAATGTCTTTTAGTTTTTGATAGTCTTTAATTCCCTTTCCCTAATTTTTATTTTATTTGCAAGTGCCTTGTAAACCCTACAGCCAAAGGCCCACAGAGAACCTCCGACCTGAAGTATCAACACATTCTCGATAGTATCAGACATTATCGAAATTTCAATATCTGAGCATGATTATTTTTATCATTCAACGTAATGAGTGTGAATTAATTGATCATAAAACCTAACTGATTTGATGTTGACAAATTCTAACATGCCATATCTTGACAGTTCTCTACCAAACCCACTTTTTTTTACTCCCCCGAATGGAACTCTGGGATCTGATGCTACCACATTGTTAACGGATACTATACCTGATTCCAAGCTGCTTGAGAATCTTTCTGCCTTATCAAGATCCTGAGTCCATATACTAGCCCCAAGACCATAATCAGAACTGTTGGCAAGTTCGATAGATTCATTTTCATTATCAGCTACAATAATCGGAGCCACTGGCCCAAATACCTCCTCTTGTGCTATAGGCATTTTTGAGTTAACATTTTTTAGAACTGTTGGTCGATAGAAATAACCCTTCTTCCCTATTCGTTCTCCACCTGTTAGTACCTCGGCACCTTCTCTAACCGACTCTTTGACCTGGGAATCTATTTTCTCCAGGCTACTAGCGTTTACAAGAGGGCCTATATCTGTACCGTCGGATAATGGGTCTCCTACCTTAAGTTTCTCTGTCTTTTGAACGAACTTTTCAATAAATTCATCTGCTACTTTTTTTACTACAATAAAACGCTTTGAAGCAATACAGCTTTGACCACAATTAATAAAGCGCCCCTTTACGGCGCCACTAGATGCTTTCTCGACGTCAGCATCCTCACACACTATGAAAGGATCGCTACCACCCAATTCCAGAACTGTTTTCTTAAGTTTGGATGTCGCTCTTTGAGCAACTTTAGCTCCAACAGGAACGCTTCCTGTAAATGTAACAGCATTTATATCATCAGAGTCTATAAGTGTCTCTGCGATACTAGAATCGCCCACTAGAGTTTGAAACACTGCCTCCGGTAGGCCTGCTTTGATGAAGGTCTTCTCTATTTCAATTCCGCACTGCATAGTAGCACTGGCTGGTTTTAACACGATTGTATTGCCAATCATCAGTGAAGGAGCTGCGAATCTTAATGCTTGCCAGTAAGGAAAATTCCATGGCATTATGCTACCTACTACTCCAATGGGTTGAAATTTTATCACAGTTTTTCTAGCATCAGTATTAACAACTTCGTCTGTGGAGAAGATCTGCCCATTATCAGCATAATATTCTATTACCCAAGCACATTTTTCAACTTCAGACCTAGCTTCTTTTATAGCCTTTCCCATTTCATTTGTAGCTGTTCTGGCAAGATTCTCCTTCTCTCTTCTTAATTCATTTGCAAAGTCGTGAAGAAGATCTGCTCTCTTACCAACATCTTTTTTCCAATCTTGAAATCTATTTCTTGCATTTTTTGCTTTGTCGTTAATCTGCTCTTTAGTCATTATTTTGTACCGATTTACAATCTCCTCTGTCGCTGGATTTACTGTCTTTAATTCTGCTGTTTTAATCAAGGATTTATTACACCTCTACCAACAATCTTGCCTTCTTTTAGCATTGTTAACGCATCTGTCGCTTGATTGAGTTTAAATCGATTTGAAACAAGCGGACTGATTACTCCTCTTTCAGCTAAGGATACTAGCTCTGTCATATCGCTTAGAGTTCCAGTATACGATCCTATTAACCTGTACGCCCTCGTCGGCATACTGACCAAGCCTAATTTTAGCTCACCGCCAAAGAGTCCTACCAAGACCAACCTTGCTCTTTTTCTAAGAAACTGCATGTCTGTTTCTACAGTCTTAGAAGCATTGACAAAGTCAATAACTGCGTCTGCTCCCATTCTATCTGTAATCTCCATGACTGATTTTATCGGGTCCTCTTTTTTCGAATTTATAGCGATATCTGCTCCATTCCTTTTGGCAGCTTTTAGCTTCTCATCATCTAGATCCATGGAAATTATTTTAGAACCTGTAATAGCTTTTGCTAATTGTATTGCCATCAAACCTAATCCTCCTGCACCGACAATAACGACATTATCGTACGGTTTGAGATGGGCATTCTTTACTGCTCCATATGCTGTTAGTGCAGAACACGATAAAGTTGAGGCAGCATCAATATCCATTTCATCATTCAATTTTACTAAATACTTGTAACTTGGGACCAACACGTACTCTGAGTAGCCTCCGTCTGTATAGACACCCAGCGATCTAGGTCTATCGCATAGATTTTCTTCGCCACTTCTGCACGCGGGACACAATCCTTCACCTATCCATGGATAGACAAGTACTTTGTCATTTTTAATAAATCCCTGTGCCTCCTCTCCTAGACTTTCCACTACCCCTGCTACCTCATGTCCAGGGGTCAATGGATATTTTACTCCCCTATCAGTAGTTTTGAGAAGCTGTCCTTCAATGCCCTCATAACCTCCGTCCCATAAATGAATATCACTATGGCAGACACCTGATGATTGTACCTTGATGACAACCTGTGATCCCTTAGCTTTTGGAGTTTCGAGTTCTTGTACTTCTAACGGTTCCTTTGGCTTGACAATTCTTGCTGATTTCATATCTAGTAGTAGAAGGTTACTAACACATATAACACATACAGATGCTCCAATAACGATCTTACATTTGGTATGAGAATATCTAGGAAATCACTTGGCACCAATATATGATTTATTTTATAAGAACGAAGTCGGTGCACGAGGTAGGTATGGGTATTTAACTTTGTATAACAATATGATATACAGGGAGAAAAAAAGAATAAACTAAACATGGTCGAATGCAATATATGTGGAGCTGCTGAAAGTATTCCTTTTCATTGCAACTATTGCAAAAATTCATTCTGTAATATTCATAGAAATCCCGTCAACCACTCCTGTCCATTTTTGAATATTTACGATACAAAGAGAAAAAAGCTCCTCCTTAACGGAGGTCGACGTCCTACTTCTTCTAGGATATTAAGGGTGAAATCGTCAAGAACGGAATTACTTCATCTCGGTATAGCAACATTGCTGGTCACTGCAGTTGGTCTTTCACTAAATGGTTATAGATATGTCTCATGGCAATTTCTTGCTATATTTGTTAGTGCGTTCTTGGTACATGAGCTGGCTCACAAATTTTTAGCCCAATATTATGGAAGCTGGGCTGAGTTTAGGGCTTACATGTGGGGCCTAGTAATAACAGCGATTTCTGCTCTCCCAATTATGCCATTCAAGTTTATTGCACCTGGTGCAGTTATGATTGGACTGTCAGATAGAAACAAGTTTGGAAGAGTTGCATTAATTGGCCCCTTAACAAATTTGATGATGGGTTTTTCCTTCTTGTTGATCTCAGTCTATTTCAATTCGGTTAGTCCATATTTTACGGTAGGTGCATCATTTAATGGTTGGATAGCAATGTTCAATCTCATGCCTTTCGGACTATTAGACGGTCAGAAAATATTTGATTGGAACAAAATAGTTTGGGGACTTACCATGGTAGCCGCCGCTGGACTATTCATCATTGCGTATTTATGATTCCTTTTCTAGAATTATTTCCTATCCGATCCATAGGCTACTAAGTCTTTCCTAGATCCTATTCCTCCGCCACATCCCCATTTAAAATAATTTGTTATTAGTATAATCTAGAAGATATAGAAATTTGGAACTCAAGTATTGATATAATACTCTAGTGACGTAATTTTATTTGCCGAAGCGATATTTTCATCGACTGTATTTAGTTTGAAAGCAGTACCTCCTATCATCGCTTTTCTAATATTCTTCTCTGCCGTAGCGACATTTGTCGGATACAGGTCTATCCCGGTAAAGTTCCTGTCATGCATAGCACATACAATTCCGGTTGTCCCCCGCCCCATGAATGGATCTAGTACATGATCTCCTTTTTCGGAGGCAAATGTAACAATTCTAGCGATCAGATCTTCAGGGAATATTGCAAAGTGTTCATTCCCATAATGGGCTTTTGTAGACACTTCCCATACATTTCCGGGATTTTTACCATTAGAATTACATACTGCGAAGATCGGATAATGACTGTGAGCTCCTATTCGCTTGCGAGTAGCATGCCTCTTAAACTTACGATAACAGGTAGGACAGAATTTTTCGGGATCATACCCATATGCCCTTGATATTTCACTTGTTGTAGGTAGATCTTCAAATTTTGTATCTGATTTTGCATTATGAATAATCTTTTTTATTTCTAAAATCTTATCTCTATCCGGCTTTATCGGTTCATACTGTATCATGTTCTGCGGAGGTAGCTTGTTTCTTCCTTCTCTAGCCTCATTACCTCTCACTCTTAGACTCGTCATGTTTGTGAAGCATTTTTCATTTTTTGAAAGAAACATAATTAGTTCATACGCTTGAGTAAAATTATCCTTGGAACTACTAGAGACGTTGTTTTTCTTGTACCATATTATATCTTCTCTAAACCTATAGCCCTTCTCAACTAATCTAAAAGCAAGTTTATGAGGCACCATGAGCTTTCCACAATTTCGTCTTGTATCTCCTATTACTATCCACAAGCTTCCATCCTCAGTTAGTAAATCTATGCAGACGGCAAAAATATCAACTAATTTCTCTATAAATTGTGATGGAGTTTGTTCTTGACCGATTTCTCTTGGGTCTTCGCCGTAATGTCTATGGTTAAAATATGGTGGAGATGAAACAATAAGTCTGTATTTGTTTCGTTCGTCCGGTTTATTTGCGAGTTTGGTTAGAATATCATAACAATTTCCTTGCCAAACATGATAGGAAATCATTACAAAGGAATATTTTATCTCTTTTTGTAAATAAAGGCATCGACGTAGTTTTTCGCTAAATTTCTAATCTTATTTACACCGCCCAGTTGACATGCTATTTTGAGGCATGTATAAATGAACTAAATACCTTATTATCAGAGGTTTTGTCTTAAAGTATTAACAATTGATAAGAATTGAAATCCAAAAATCCTATTTACAAAAATTCTTCTTAAACACGCTGAGGAATAACTCTTGAGTAAACCATTAAAAGAATAAGGGATATAAATAAATGAATTAAGAATAGTGATACATAATTGGAAGATCCGGCTCAGCTAAAGGAACAAATTGAGTCAGAAACTGTAAATTCTCAATTAGAACCGCGAAAAACGGCATTTAAACGTCCATCAAAAATACGCGTAGCAAAGGTAATTCTCAAGTTGCTACCTATTGTAGTCAACTTAAGACAGGACCGGAGAAAATGGGTAAAACATGAGGGGAAGAATATAGATGAACGGAAATTTAAAAAACATGCAAAAAAGGCGCTCAAAGTCTTTATTGAGCTAGGCCCGTCATATATAAAATTAGGACAATGGTTGTCTTCACGCGCTGATTTGTTACCTCTTCCATATCTAGAAGAATTGTCGAAACTACAGGATAAGGTTCCCCCTGCAGAATTTTCAAAAGTAAAACCAATCATTGAATCTGAACTTGGCAGATTAGAAAAAATATTTGAATCATTTAACACTTCCGCACTTTTAGGTGCCAGTTTGGGTCAGGTCTATCTTGCGAAGTACAATAATAGAGATGTCATCATAAAAGTTAGCAGACCTAATATAGAAGAAGTTATTGAGAGTGATATCTACATCCTTAAGAAAATCCTGCCTCTTGCTACCAGATTCATTGATCCGAATCTTGCATTTTCTGCGGAAGGGATGCTATCTCAGTTTATAGATACAGTATATGAAGAAATGGATTATCGCATAGAAGCAGATAATCTAGTAACTATCAAAAGAAACCTTGCAGGTGATAATTCAGTTATAATTCCTAGTGTTATTCTAGATAGAACCTCGAAGCATGTTTTGACAATGGAGTATATCCCAGGGATCAAGATTACCGATATTGCAGCACTCGATGCTATGGGTATAGACAGATCTATCTTGGTTACACGAGTTCACAGGCTGTTTTTTAAGATGCTCCTTCGACATAACATATTTCATGCGGATCCGCATCCGGGTAATATCTCGGTTGCTGACAATGGCTCGATAATTCTTTACGATTTTGGGATGGTAGGAAGGCTTGATAATAAGACACGGCTTAGACTGATCAGGTTGTATTTAGGTATGATTGATAAAGATCCTCCAAGAACAGTCAATATTTTGATGGAACTTGGAACACTGGAGCCAACTGTCAATCGTTATGTTGTTGAGAAGGCCATCGAACTTAGTATTCAATCATTGTATGGAAAAGAGGTGGACAAGATGGAAGTAAAGGCATTGACAGACCTTGCTAACAAGACAATGAGCAGGTTCCCATTCAGGTTACCAAAAAACCTTGCTCTATATATGAGAATGGCATCAATCATAGAAGGAATATACCTACATCATAAAGTCAAGTTTCAATTTGTCAAGGTGCTTGCCAAAATACTTGAAGGAGAAGGGCTGATAAGAGAGGCATATATTGAGGAGGCAAGAACTTCAATTTTACGACTAGGAAAGAATATTGAATCAGCACTAAACGTTGCTCCACTATTGCAATCATACCTTGACACCCAACTTTATGATACATATAATAAAACTAAGAAGGAAAAAAGTAATACCCAAGTTGCTGGAGTCATATTTGCTGCGGGCTTGTTTATTGGCTCGGCAATTGCCTTACCTTATGATAGTAACATAGCGTATGCTGGCTTCATTGGTTCCATTGTAATTGCAGCGTTTGTTACAATAGGAAAAAAATTCTGGTAATTTATTTAATGAACTAGTGAGGTTTCATATTGAATCAAAATTTTCACTGATAAATAGATTCTATATTCTGGTTGAATCAATAACGTCAAAGCGCACCCTACCTTTATGATATGGCTGTAATAACAAAGATATTCCCCTAACAATGTATGATTACTACTTGCCGCATATCTCAATTCGGCTCGCCAAACTTATAAAAACCAGTATAGATAACTCGAGGTCTTCAGGAGAACACAGCATAAATTAATAAAGATGTTGCTAGCGATATCACTAGTAATATGATCCCCTACTATTATTTGGAAGTATTGGTACCAAAGGGGCATTAATCCTTGGATTCGCGGCTTCGGAAATATTAATGCACTATTGGAACTCAAGAAAACCTCTCCCTGAGGTTCACATCTTTGGTAGAAGAGTTCATCATGGCGAAATTGGAGCCTTATTGTCAGTGTCTTCTCTACTCGTGGGTAAAGTCCCCATTCCAGCGGCGGTCTTTGGCATACTTGCAGGGGTCGGGACAGGATTAGTTAAAGATGATATTGTGGACATCAAAGAATGGTTTAGATTTAAAAAAAATGGACATGTAAAAAAGATCAGAGTTAATTAAGATAAAGAATATCTCATTTATAATCTGATGATCTAGAACCAACCTCGCTTAATTATTCTCTTGATAAAAATTGTGGCCATATAGGAAGTTACTGCTGCCGAGCCAATTATGCATCCTGCTGTTATTCCGCTCGACAATTGATTATCTTTTTTGTCAGCTTCTAATCTCTTGTTTTTGCCAACTGCAGGACCAACTAGCTTTCCAATTGAAACGGCAGACATAATACCTACTAAAAATTCAGGAGCATCGATTATTAGGTGACCCAAGGGATCTTTTCTGGGATCAATATTATCAATATGAACAGTATAATAGTCACCATAATCTCTGATATGTAAGTTCTTATGACGAAATTGTTGCTTAGCACCTTTTTTATCCCCAAGGTGAGTTACTTCGTAGCCAATAGTTGGTCTCACAGACTTGGGTACAATAATGCTTCCTTCATCGTCAGTGAATGACACACTAAATTTGTAGTGCATAGGCATATAAATTAATTCTAAACTATTGATATTGAAAAGTATTCACTGCTAGATCTCACAGCCTGCGGTACAATGATGTCTCCATCGCTGATATATGACATGCCAAATTTGTACTGCATGGCATTTCATAGACATCTACCTAAAACCACTGAAGTTAATATTGGGTGCATTTAAAGGCTATAAAATCATAATACTCCAAATTTGGCGAGAATATAAAAGACTTCCAATTGCGTTAACTATAACAATTCTATCTCTCACTACTATTAGACACTACCTTGATCCCATACCGTCTAACAAATGAAATGAAATAATTTGCCAGATCGCAGGAAGAGTTTGAACGCTTACTATCTAACTCTATCCACATGTTTTGTTTTTTTATCCTATCCGGAATCTTAAATGATAAGACGATATCATTTCTTCCAAAATGTCTGAAGTCTAATGTATATATCATCCTCATGTTTCCATATTCAATCGTCATGTCTCGCTTATGACAAAATCTTAGACCTTTTAGTTTGAGATAGTACGACGCATATTGATAAAAGTCTTTAAGAATATCTTGTAATAATATGCTTCTTTCTTCTAACGAAGGTGGCTTTGAGCTCTTTTGGCGGATAACTTTGGCTGGGACACCAGCTGCAAAAACTGATTGGGGAATATTCCTCGTTACGGTCGACCCGCTTCCAATAGTTGCGTCTCTTTCAATTGTTACTCCTGGTAGAACTGTTACATTCCATGGCAGCCAAGAGTTATCTTTAATTTCGACATCGGCAAATTTGTAAGGGTTACCTTCCAACACGTTTTGCCAAGCACTGTGTGTAAAAATGAGACAATAACCTCCTATGCCAACATTATTTCCGAGGACTATTCTCCTAGTTGTATTAAGGTATGATCTGAATAGGATAACAGACTGATTCCCGACCTCTATGGTGCTCTTCTCACTCTGCATTCCACCAATGAATACATCTCTATCGATAATAACATAGTCGCCAATGATTACTGATTTGAAAGCATTAATTATCGTTCTCTCCTTGATCGTTGTACCTTGTCCTATCACAATATTTCCGTCTGAAAAGAGTTTACAGCCAGTCAGAATTGCTCCTGATTTTACCGTTATTCCCTTTCCTTTAATTTCAACATCAGTTAGTCTCGCATCTTTTCCAATAGCAACATCGCTAGAGTACAATTTGGAATTTTCTATATGCGCCGAAGTGGAGATTTTACTCATTGATGATTTCACTATAGTTCGATTCGATTGATCATTTTCGCCAGATCAATACCCCTACATATTTGTATATCAGGTCGAGATGTTAGATATTGTAGAATATTAGAATACATTCTACCCCCTATCATTTTTAAGACATTATCATGCCAGATAACTGTTAGAATATCTTTTTTCAGGTTCTTGCATAAATCCAAGGCTTTCTCAAAAAGTGTAACTAACTGAGATTCTTGGAGTTTCATGTAAGTAAATATATATGCATCCATCAGTGTAATGGGAAATTCTATTATATTTCCAATCTTGTAATATCCCATATCATCCTTAGTTATCCGATCTTTGACCTTTTTTGCAGATGAATCGTAGGTGAATCCTAGGTATTGCAACTTAAATGCCAATTCCGTATCACTATTCAAATAATGCACCCTATTTGCCGTAATGGGATGTTTCGCGATTAATTCTAATTGCTTTTTTTCACTCGCTAGTTTTTCCAAACTATTTGTAGATCCCGGATCACTATGTAGTCCTATTTCCCACCCTCCTTTAATCAGGGCCTGAATATCATCCGTGTAATCCCTGAAATCTCCATCTTCGTAGAGGGTCCTGAAGAAAAATGTTGACTTCACCCCGTATCTATCTTCTATCGCCATATAGTCTGGAATATTATAGTATGGATTCCTTACTCCAAGGTTGTTAATTGTGACCTTATCAAAACGTTGTTTTCTATTAAGGATATGCTCTCTGGATGCCCCTTGTTTACGCCAATCAACATCATGGCTTAAGAAAATATACTGCACTAATCCACCCCAATATTATATCCATGGAATAATATCTCATTGACCCAAATAACTGTAGCCAATATAGAAAGCACTAGCCGAGGTACCTATGTCTTAATGTAGAGGGGCTGCAAAAAGGCATAGTTTTTATTTCTTATCTTTAGTCGCAGGTTTTGTTTTGTCTTCTACAAAACCGTGGCTGGCTAAATGTTTTTATGTTATTTCGCGATATGCTTTTTTTTATCCGAGCAAGGAAGAGTAGAATTAGATAATTAGTATATTCTAGGAATAAAAGACATATTACTGAATTTAAGATCCACCGTGGGGATAAAAGCGTGTTTCATGTTTCATGTTAAGAATACGCTCTAATTTAACTTAATTAAGCCTTTACTCTTTCATTTTTGAAAATTTAGGTTGTTCTCGTCTCATGTCTCTGCCCAGTAACTGGTAAAACACGCGAAACTACCCTAAACAATCACTCTTCCATCAGCGTTAATGTGGACTGTATTCCGCGTATTCGTATCATATACTTCCCTATAGATTCTTTTAATACACTCATATTATCATCTGACAACTTTACTACGATGTCATAGGGCCCCTCTACTCTGTTTACCTCTACTACAGAGGGCAACATGTTTAATTGGCTCATGACCTCATCATCAGAGTAGTTATAATCTAGTAAAATTAAAACATATGCTGTTGACAATATGATAGTCTGTTATAGCATTTGAAGGATATAAGGTAGGCTGCTGGTGCTAGTGGCTATATTGGTCTGATAAAAAGTTTGGTTAGAAACTCTTATTATAATATACCAAGGCAGCTGAATATTTGTTTGTCACCATGGAACTTCTAGGAAATTGATCATAAGAGAGACAATATTGCCAGGTATCTTCTCTCCATTATAAATGGATCCACATTACAGTAAATGTATTATACTTCAGATATTTTTTTTGAAAAGCTTTTTTTTACTCGTTGAACCTATACATTACAATTATAATATTAATATCCTAATTATTTAATGGAGTTATTATATTAACCAATAGGGTTATACCTGTTTTTTGAGTTCACCATTTTCTAACGATATCATAATTATCGTCTCGCATCTTTCACACTTTGCACTAAAGTCTGTTATATTCCAAAATGCGTGGGGAGTAAGGAAATTAAGTTCATCATTTCATACATGTTATTAGGACCATATAAGGAATATCCAAGATGTTCCTTGCTCTGCTAACCATGAAGTTGTTCAGTTGCTTTTGCTAACCCATGGTAAATTATTTTGTTCCAAAAATTGTGCCGGCTTGGATCATTGAGCCATGAGGAATCTGTCTTCCAGGAAGAATTATTACTGATGCCCCAATTGCAGAATCATTCCCAACCACTGCTCCAAAATGATTCGTCCCTGTGTCTATTAGATTGCCACTCTCTATTTCATACCTCACATTTCCATGATTAAGTAATACATTGGCGGTTCCAGAGTAACCTCCAAACCAAACCGTTTCTCCTACTATACTGTCAAGTATCACATTATGATGTGATATCTTGTCATTTCCTGCAAAGTATGATTTTCCGATTTCACAATTGAATCCGATTCTGGTTCCGTTCCCGAGCATACAGTTTCGAACTAGAGAGCCCATCCCAATAAAACTCCCTTTTCCAATGTATACTGGTCCTTTAATTTTGCAGAAATCATCAATCTGTACATCATCTTCAATCATACAGGGTCCTTCTATTACGCTCGATTTTGCTACAGAGGCGTTTGGAGAAATTATTTCTTGTGTTACCTCTTCGAGTAATACTTTTTGCACCAGGTTTAGAAAGTCCCAGGGATACATTATGGACTCCATGAATAGACTTCCTTTGTTTTCAGAATAATGCAGACAGGCATTTAATGGAATTTCCAAGCTTTCATATATTCCTCCTATGATTACCTTGCTGTACACATGTTGGGATGATAACGATGTTGCTGTAATTCTTCCCTCAATATCGTTATGATTACCATAATATCTTTCGTCTATCCCATCGTCGCTGAATTCCTCTACATCGATATTTGGAAATGCTTCTTGAACTATCCTTAACGTGTTACGCAAGCCATTCGGTATCAAAACTTTATCAAGGATTAATTTCCTCCCTGCCACCTTTATGTTCCTAAGAATCAAGGGTTCTCCCAACACCTTTAGGAAAGTGGCAGGACATTCACTTTTAGAATTATTGCTGTTATTGCAGCCATTTTTGCTGTTACCATCTATTAACGACTCTAAATGGTGGGTCGTATTATAGAAGGTAATTTTCAATTCGAGATACTAACCACCGTAAACAATCAGATATTTGATTAGTTCGCACCTTTTACTACTACTGTCAATTGTGATTTGGTTTTGTGATGAGAAAGCTGTGTAGGGATTTACCACTAACTATCAGTAGAGATGTCAGTTCATTTTAACATTAGGATAGTTATTAGTATGGAATTGTTCTCCACTTAAGGAATGGTTATTTTAAATCGACAATAATCAAGATACATCTACACGAATATACAACCGTACGAGGAATATTTCGGAAAGTACTTTATCAATTAAGTTTAGAGAAACAGTAGGCAGTCGAACCTGCTCGTCCTCTTTAGATTAACAATGTTAATCAAGGCTTTAATATAGGGTCTAAAAAAGTGATTTCCCTCTGTTCATGATAAAATAATCTGCAGGAGGTTCAGCAAATAATGAGTTCGTGAGGAATTCTGATAATTTGACCAAGGTTAATAATAACGAATCGAGGGCTATTACTGAGATCGAAAAAGGCTAATCACGATTTACAAAAGATAAGTTCAATCGCAATTTGTTCGACCATCCAATCTTATTTAATTGTCGTCAGTATTACCTACCATTAATCGTACTGAGAACATTTATTTTCTCTAATCAGTCATTATGGTCTTCTTCAGTGAAAAATAGTCTCTTTCCTTCATTCCTGTATCGAATCTACATGATAATTTGGTACCATTCTCTCTTAGTCCGATCCTGAGATGTCCATATCCAGAATACTGCTCATAAATGTATGTCTCACAATTATCCATGTCATACAAATGTCTACCGCCACTACCAACATTAGCGAAAATACTGCCATTGGTGTCAAAATAATCGTGTCTTCTTGTGTCGTTTACTTTTGGTTTTTCTTTTCCAGTATATGATAACGGATATGAACGCTCATAGTTATGATTGTGGCCCGACAGTACTAAATCTACTTTGTATTTGTCAAACAACTCATGGAAATGCCTAAATGAATCATACGGCGAATGAGTAACTCTGCTGCAATAAATTGGCTGATGAAAACAGACTACTCTAAACGTGATGTCATCAATCTTGTTTTTCTCTTCTCCAGAATAATTGGACATAGTTCTTGCCAGTCTTTCTTCTGCGTATTTGTACTGTTCGCTATCTCTGTTATGGTTTGTCTCTGTGTTTAGCATTAAGAAAAATATAGTTTCTTTCTTAAACCAGTATATCCAGTTTGTGAAATTAGGATTATTCTGCTTGAAAATTGACAAATATGACTCAGCAAATCTTCTATCATGATTTCCCATAACGGCCCAGTGTTCTATTCCATGAACGTCTTTCATGTATTCATCCCACCACTTTCTGGTCCAGTCAACAGAGAATTCGTAAGAAAAGTCGCCGAGATTTAACAGAAACTTCGGATTTTGACTTTTAATATTTGTACACACCTTCTTTGTGGCTACCGAATGTTCAAAATCACCTACAGCAGCAAAATTGAAATCTGATTTGGTTGCAGCCGTTGTCGAAGAAGCGGTACTTGACACTGGTCTAAATGAAGAGAAGGAAGGAAAATAACCTTTCTAGGGTTGTGGTTCGGCTGACCTTTACGATAATCGATGGAGCTAGCTAAATGTCGCTAGTGACATTGAAATCGTAAAAGGATGGCATAGCTACGTATTTTTGTGAAAACTAACTAATTACGCTTCCCGAGATTCTTTCCTGCCCATGAGGCTCAGTATCGCATGAACCCCACTATTATTGTTCTGGTAAAATCCGTTCTTCTTTTCTCTCTTTATATTTTTCTCCGTTCTCTATTAACTGGTTTATCGTATCCCAACTAAAGTCGGCCCATTTATCAGAAATGTTATTCTGATCATCTTTACGTTCTATCGTTACTATTTTAGTTAGATCAAATCGGCCTTTTAATAGATCTCTATTCCTTCTTGGTGTTGGTGATGTCCGTCCTTCGCTCTTGGTTTTTTCATTAAGAAGACTTTCAATCTTTTTCTGTAACTCTCGTTTTCTGCTAGATTCTGTAATCGAATTTATTGCCTCATTTGCTATACCATTTATTTCTCTTATCAAATGTATATAGTCTGACACAAACATTGCAGCCTTTTGGTCATATTCTGTCTTATCACTGTACAATATATCATTCCTTCTATCTTTAACGCCATCATGATCTAATTGGATGGTTTCTTCTCTTGTAGGCCAAATATTAACCACATAGACTTCCAAGTCTGGAACTCTTTGATCCTTTTCCTCTATTCCATTTTTTTCAAAGTAGTCTAACCAAAAATCCCTATGGTATTGTATAAGTTCCCTTAATGGAGTATTACTCAATATCCCACCATCACAAAATTTTTCTCCCTCTATATCTACATACTTAAAATATATCGGAAATGAAGCACTTGCCATTACATGACTTATTTCGATGCCATTTTCAGAATAGCTATCAAAAGTTTCTGCTCTGCCTTCTTTAACATTAGTGCTAACAACAAGAAGTCGAGGCTCTCTTCTTTCAAATCTAGTTTTTATCGGAAAATCTGCAAACCTACGGCCGTCCTCATATTCATGTTCTAAGCTACTCCATAATCTATTATTATCATATTGAAACTGGGTATTAGGGTTTACATTTGGTCTAAAATCAAAGTACGGCAGATAATCATGAAATCTATAGTCAAATTCTAAGATTGGTGGGGAAAAACATTTTGTATTCCTTCATAGAAAAAGAATTTTGCGGAATAATATTTTCTTGCAGACTCGCCTAGTGTATATCTATATAGTTGGGCGATTGATGGAGTTGGAGTAGCGAGGTATCTCCAAAACTTTTGAAGTGTTTCGGCGCCATCTTGCCAATTCTTATTATTTACAAACTGGCTTACTAGTAATGCACTATTTATTGCGCCAGCTGAGGTTCCTGCGAAAATATCGAACAAAGGTACGCCGCCCTCTTTTCCGCCGTTCTTGTTGTCTTCATCAGTAAGTATATTACAAAGGGTTTTAAAAACTCCTGATTCGTATGCGCCTAGTGCAACACCCCCTTGTAATACAAGCGCTCTTTGTTTTGGGGGTACCGTATTTATGGCCATTTTATTATTCTTGTAATTTCTTTTCAGATTATTGATTCTTTCTCTAGCTCAGTTTCCTACTGTGGTCATAATTTGCAGCAATCTTATCCTTCAGCATTTTATACTGTGAATCATTAATTTTTCCTTTAGCATACAACTCTGCAATTTCCTCTTCTATGCCTTGTCTATCTTTTTCCTTAAACTCGGAAGGGAGTTCTTTATCCGTGTATTTGTAAAACCTCCTTCTTTGTCTCCAACCATTAATCCATCTTATAATAGATGGCATGAAGGTTCCAAGCAAAATGCTAAACAGAGCAATCCAAATTCCCTCTGGGACTGGAGGAGGGGCTAGACTAAAGTATGCAGTGAACTTGCCAAATCGATTAACAGTGAGACTTGCGGCAGGATCAAATGATCTGATACCAAAGATCCCAAGAAGTGAAGTCCATGGCGATCCGGAAGGGGGTAGATGCATTACACAATAGTCGTATTATCAGGCAAACTTTGTCCAACTGGTGAACTCAAATCCATTATTTGGTTCGGCTGAACATCCCTAAATACTACAAATATTATACCACGACATTGTCATCGAGCGCCGTTCTTATTGCGATATTGGTCACCTGTTTCATCATGTACCATACTTTTATATCATCCCTATATTACGAGGCATCAGGCAGTAATAACAAATCGTTCTCCAATCAAAGCCTTTCTCAGCTAGGTACAAGGTTTGAAGCTATGGGGGGACTTATTAATCTACCATCTATCGATTGCCTCGGATGCGAATTTAGAGGAATTGTTGAAAAATTAAATGATACTCAATATAGGATTCTTGGAGAGGTAATTGTAGGCGGTATTTCCTCCATTATGCCAGTCTCAATATCAGGAACGTTGAACATAGAGGGTTCGACGATAAATGGTAACCTTCGTATTAGCAACAAACTGTATACTATAGAAGGAACAAGTACTACGTATTCTCCAACGTGTAGTATGTGTAAACAGACACTAGATTTGAGAGGACGAAACAATCAAGGTAATGATGTAATGAGTGCAAATGTCCCTCTGAAGATCATCAAGTAGCAGGTTCAAAATTTTTATTGACTCTAACGCAATTTCGGGGCTGAAATGGTAAAATTACATTTCATAAAAATATAATAAATAACTATTCTAAGTGACTGGTAAAGTCTAATTGTCAGCTGACTCGATATATCTACGTTCCAGAAAGATCATGAAGTCCCTTCTAAAATGATTTTATCTCACCATTTATAAGAAAGCTAAAGTCGAGAGTTGTTGTGACCGAATTTAATCTAAAATTGGAACTATAACTGTTAAATTTGGTCAATGATACAATATATTGTGCGTAAATCGGAGAACTGTGTCCATAGCGAACACGGGATATGTGAAGGCGTCACGGTGGAATCCATCAATTGTTCAACAAAAACCAAATTATGTGAATGTGAATGCCATAACAGCATGTATAAACTGGTCCGTAGGATGCAGATTTCAAACAGTCAGTTTGATTAGTTATTTGTGGATTTTTTTTATACTTTCAATTTTTACCTACTATCCTGATAACTTATGATCATTTATTCATATAAACTAGATAGGAAATAAAGCTAATGCGACAATAACATATCAGCATTTTCCTCCTATAATCCTCGCACTGACACGATGATCTTTATTCCAATATTTAGTGAGATTTTAGGTCATTTAGAAGCAACAGAAATTCCTGAATTCAAGAGGAGATTATGGAGAAGAAAGTCATAAAATAGATTTTATTGTTTTCTGTCAATTAATACGTAAAAATAGCTCTCACAGTTATCCACAAGAATAAAGAGCAAACGGAAAAATAGTCCACAATAATAAGGAATTGATTGTCATTGTAATCCATATATCCTTCCACGCGGGTTTTCCATTTCGATATGAGCCTGCTGTATAATCTAGTATATTTTGTTTTGTCTTTGAATACGAACCTTTTCCTCTAATCTGGTCATGGATTTTCTCAGTACCATCCAAAGAGATCCAATAAAAATAAAGATTATCAAATCTCCTTAATGGATAAGTTCCGTTTGAAACAACACATACTCTTTTAGGCATTTCTTTGCAAAATACTTCAATTATGTCAGGTCTCATCGTTGGCTCTCCACCCACAAGAGTAACAACAAATATTTTCTGTTTCTTGATAGTCTTTCTAATTATTTGTCTCCATTGATCTGCGCTAAGTTCTTGTCATTCCTCTTTTCTGTTAAGCCACCAGTAGCAATGGGTGCAATGTAGATTACAAACATTAATTACATCTACGGAACCATATAAAGCTGGTTTCTGATGAAATAGTTTGATGCTGACAATTTTCTCAAACATTCCAAAATACAATGGAATCTCTAATGATATCAGTTATACCCCGGCCATAAATGAGATCAACCATGGTTGTCTTTTACTTATAGGCACGTAATAGATAAACCGTTATGTAAATGATCTATTCGTATCTCAAGTATGAATACTATGAAAGGTATAGAATTAATTGAGGGTTTGGCCTAGGTATATTTGTAATTCTGAGAGCTTTCAAAAGTTCTAAGGATGTCATCTTCATTCTCGCCAGAAAATTAGAATTACGAATTTTGCCCATCGGAAATACTATGGTAGACTCGAGTCATTAGATATTCAGCCGCATGGTTATACTCGAACTAAAACTGGATAAGACACAACTCGCTAAAATTCAATTGAAAACCAATGCCAAATACAAGAAAATACAATAGAGACATGAAGTAAGATATAAACAGAATCTGAAATGCAGAGGAATAATAAACAAAAGATAAGATTACAGGGTTCTAACAGAATCTATGAAGGAAGTATTTCCATTAGGATTGATCGGTTTCAACTGGATAAAAAAAAGATAGAAAAAGAAATCGTCGAACATTTACCCTCAGTAGGCATTATTCCTATCATTGATGATCAAAATATAATACTTGTGATTCAATATAGACACGCCGCAGGAAAAACAATACTGGAAATCCCTGCAGGTAAAATAGAAAATGACGAAACCCCAGTGCAAGCAGCTTTTAGAGAAATGGCAGAAGAAATTGGGTATACTGGAAATCTGGCACCATTGTCGCATTGGTACCTAGCACCAGGATATAGTACAGAAATGATGCAGATATTTATTGCAACAAATTTGAAAAAACTAAAAACGAGAGGAAAGTTAGATGAGGACGAAAATATCACTATTAAACGCATGAAATTGAATACTGCTGTGAAAAAATGTATCAAGGGCGAAATCGAAGATTGCAAGACAGTCGCGGCTTTATTGACTTATGCATGGTATCAGGATTCAAAATGAGAGATAACCATTAAAGCCAATCTGAATGCATGGGATGATACACTTTCTTTCTGGCATCATCTAGACTATTTCTCTCAATTATTAGCCCCTGTTTTTTCAATTCCTCGATTGCAGCTTGTACTGTCCTTCTAGGAAGATGACTTATATTCGCCAATTCAGTTTGATCTATGGGATATTTCGTTTTGATGATATAATACATAAATTTCGCAGCAGGACCTCCCTCTGGGTCTTTTCTTAGATAAGATACCCCAAAAACCGACTTCGACAAGAACCCCCTTCGTTGTGATTCAATTGAAGTAATTGCATCTGTACGTATTTCTGCTAAATTTACTCGTTGTCCAAATTCTGCAATTAAGGCCGACTGTTGAGATTCAAATGGGGCTTCAAATACAAAGGTATTTGGAGGATATTTGGCAGTTAGAGCACCTACAAAATTCCACTTTACACTGCCTTTCTCGTCATAAATTCCTACACCTAATCCTTCGTTTGCTTCAAGTACTATTTTTTTTGATCCTAATACCATAGCCTGGTCTATTTTTGTTAAGGTTTCCTCGATGCTAAGTTGGTGCCGAGGATCTTTCTTTCCTACTTTCCATTGAAAGTCCAGGTCTTGTGACTTGATAATATCAACAGTCTTCTTCTTATCCTCCGGGAGTAAATCTATGTTGTTTTCTCCCAATTCTAGAGTATCAAAACCAAGTTCAGCAGCATTTTTTGCAAGGGAGGTTATCGAATTTTCTAAAATGGCAAATTCAGCAATTGTGCTGCCAGTTGATACTCGGACGTTAATGTCATGATAAAATTTAATTCTTTTTTTTAGAACCATCTCTGGCACGAGTAGAGGAAGTGCACCGTAAATCTTGACCATATCAACAAACGGTGAAAGTAATTCAAAACTTTCTTTGTCTATGCTTTGAAATTTATCGATAATAAACGTCAGTCCTTCTGCCCGAGGCTTTTTCGAATCTACCCGATTTTTAACTAGGTCTTCTAGCAATATATAGGCTAGATGATATACTGAATTTATATATAAAATAATATTAAATGTGCGATAATATTCAATATCAGTAAAGATATACCCTGATATTCTATTTTTCCCAAGTTCCAGATAGCTGCCGAATTTGTAAATCAGCTAAATTTCTAGATGTGCAGAAAAATTGTTTATTTACCACTGGAGTTTAATAGGTGTTATAGTTGACGTAAACTCCCACTTTGGTCTACCAATCAATGGAACCATCAACCTTTCTAAGACAGGACAAGTTATTTCGACCTGTTTCTAACTTTTACCATAAATGATATTACTCCTGTATTTGTAACTCTTAGATATCAGCCCACACCCTTATGGATATTTAATTTCTTGATGTATTTTTTGTGCTGTCATTTTTTTGTCATGAAAAGGAGTCTGAGAATAATACATACGATATATACTAGTTGTTCTGGTCTGATATGTAACCACCGTTAATGTCTAGCAAAGGCATTATTGATGTGTTTTCCAGCTTATTACGCAATATCTTTGTAATCTCCTCAAATATCCTATATGAACCAATCATTGCCTCAATTTTTTCTTTATCAGAGGAAGCATTTGTTTCTACTGTTAGGTATTTTGAAATTACTCTAAGGATTATTTGAAATGAATTATTATCATCACTCACCCATTGTAGCATATAACCTCCGTCTTCACTTTCAACCAATCCAACCCATCTAAGATTGTTAAACCATTTTCCAATCAATTTGCTTAATATCTCTTCGGGTCTTACATCAACAGAAATCCGAGTTTGTAATAGCTGTATGTAACAGTTTCTTTTTTCCCTTTCTATATCTGGCGCATGACTCCTGCTTCTTGCATAATTTTTAATACCATTTTTTGTTGTTAAGAACGTCATGAGTGATCCCCCATTCGTGGTTAACCTGTATCCTATCTGAGATTTCTCAATTAACCTCAGATCTTCCAGCCTCTTCAAAGCTCTTGTCAGGCTTTGCTGATGAAGGTTCAGCTTTCGTATAAAACCATTAAATGAGTAACTCGAACCAGGTTCTTGATCCAATAATTTCAAAATCTTAGTATCATTGTTGCGAAGTACATCGTCTATGGTAGAAAAAGAATCCTCAAAACTGTGATTTTTACTACCATTACTACCACGTTCGCTTTGTTCCTTTTGAATCAGTACTTGCTTGGATTTTTCATCAGTAATAATACGGTCATTGATTTCATCTACTTTTTCATCTTGCTCATTTCGGGATTTCCCATCTGTGGAGTTAGCATAGCTTACATTTAGAAGGACATCCCTGTTTGTTGATGCACCTGATGTTGCTGTAGAACCTTCTTCCACTGACTTAAGTTAGTAACTTAAGCATATAAATCATGGAGCTAGCATTCCAATAGTAAGCCACACGTACACAATCCTTAATTTGTAGCTTTATTTTTTTAGTCTCTAATTAAGCAATTCACTTGATGCAGTGAGGAATACTCCTTTACCATATGTTATATCATGATATATTATCAAATGATATATCTCATAGTGAGCGGTCTTGTGGTCAAACACCTAGGAGTTATCTACCAGATAATTCTCTATGAGGCAGATTTTTTACCCACTTGAAATGAGATGCGCTGCCGACGTGCACAATCGATATTTACATTTATTGAGGTTTGGACATAGTGTCTTAGTCCCTCAGCTAATTTAGATTGGGCGTTGAAAATATACGTCTTATTGTTACCTACCTTGCCTGCTTCCTTAACTATATCCTTTTCAACCAATTGTGGCAGAACTTTCTGTATCGTGTGTGATGGAACCTTAGTTATTTTGCTCATTTCGGATGTGGAATAGTCGAATTGTTGGTTAAGAATAAGAAAATCTAGAATCCTAGAGATACTATTTCTAAATATGAATTCCAAAGGCCTATTGTTATTATAGATTACTTCTTGTCGAGGATACTTCACGGATATCTAGAAGTTAATTAGCGGAGTTACATATAAGCATAAGCTGATTTTGATGTGAAACAGTAATCAGAATGTTGAACAGACGTCTTAAGTGGGCAGATTCGATTTTTTTAGTGGTAAGTTAATCAATATGCTAGTCGTTAGGATATTTGATGCCATCTATTTCTGAATGGCGCATTTGGATATTACAACAGCTCATTAGTGAGGGAGTTCATAATATACTGCTGGAAGGGAGATTACTTGAGGAGGCGGGAAGACATTATGATACAAGATTTGATTTAGCGCTGACATCTCTTATGGACGAAGGAATAATTATGTCATTGGAATCTAAGAGGGAAAAAAAATATGTTGTTAATTTTGATAGATTGGATGAGGCACAGAAAATAATCAATTCCGAAACGGGCTATGAACCCCCCACTATAATACAACCATATATAGCTGAGCCCGAGGGATATATTTATTGGTTTGAAAACAAAGAAACTAGAAAATTCAAAAAACAAAGTACCTACCGAGTCTATTTCAAAAAGACAGATCAGATGGATTACGCGGCTCAACTAATGACCCAATCTATGTATAAACCTAAAACTCTCTATATGGGTTCCTTAAATGATCCTGACTCATATATCTCAAAACTTTGGCATGCTGCTTCAACCATTGCAGAAGAAAGAAAAGATGGCACATTCATATTGCAAGATCTGCAAGATAGGGAACGGATAGCGTGTGGAAATAATAGACAACGTGGAAAAATTGCTCTTATTATATTTCGTACACTAGGATATATTCAACCTGTAGAAATAAAGGGAAATTCGACGATATTTAAGGTCAGTGGTAAGAAACCATTTGCTATTACTTTAGACGAGGTCTTTAATATGATGAATAATAAGAACAAGAGTTCGGATTAGATGTTTTAGCATTGGTGACAATACGGTAAGTCGCAACAATTGGTTTAACTCATCTCCTCTGCGAACTAATCTTTAGTTGGTTGGCAAAGCATTCTACCGCATATCAAAACTCGCCTACGATTAATATCTCAAATCTATAACATAAAAAAAGGGAGTCCCATTTTGTTAGATAAGACCGCTACGAGTTGCCGAACCCATCACAAGGATACAACGATAAATTGGTTCAAGGAATAGAGTTTTATATCATAATGTTAGGTATAATGAGATTGTCCACTCTTAGATGTGCTGGCTGTATGGAACATAAGATGATAACAAAGTGACAAAATCTTCATAACACCATTGATAAATATAAGGGTTTGACACTGTGTCGGGTACAACGAAATCAGAATTATCTTTTAGATTTGATATGATAATAATGCTTACGATTTTTGTAGGCCTCTTTCCATTTGCATATCTCTTAGATACTTTTGGACAAACAAACACAGACACAACCTATTCTTTTGTTACAAAATGGGGCTCTTTAGGCGAAGGTGATGGACAATTTGATGGGCAAAATGACGTCGACTTTTATAATGGTAGAGTATATGTTGCCGACTATGCTAATCATAGAATCCAAATTTTTGATCCTAATGGTAAATTCATAACAATGTTTGGTGAAGGTGGGGAAGGTGACGGACAATTTCACAAAGCATCTGCGTTATCTATAGATTCTGAAGGAAATCTGTATGTTGCAGATCAGTTCAACTTTAGAATTCAGAAGTTCACAAACAACGGTGCCTTCATAGCCAAATGGGGCTTTGAAGGTGAAGGCGATGGTCAATTCTTGCACCCCCACGTCCCAGCCAATGATGCTGAAGGAAAATTATTTGTAACAGACAGAGATCTTGCAAACGTTCAGGTATTTACTGACGATGGTCAATTTATTATGAAGTGGGGTTCTGAAGGCGAAGGTGATGGTCAATTATCAAAGCCAGAAAGTTCTATCGTTGATTCACAGGGAAATGTATACGTGGCAGATTATGGCAATGATAGGATTCAGAAGTTTACAAATGAAGGTGAATTTATTACAAAATGGGGAAGTAAGGGAAGTGCTGAGGGGCAGTTTCAAGGCCCATCCGGTCTTTCAATAGATGCTAATGACAATATCTACGTCACTGATAAAAATAATAATAGAATTCAAGTATTTACAGGTGATGGAAAGTTCATAACAATGTTTGGTGAGCCAGGTTCTGGTGACGGACAGTTAAATGGTCCTGAAGGAGTTGGTGTGGATAAAGTGAGCGGAGCGGTATACGTCGCAGATACTGGGAATAACCGGATACAACTTTTTAGACTCCAAGAAGGATAAAGCAATGATAAGTTCCGGTACTGACAATTTATGGACTAATATTGAATGTCTTCAACATGTTTTATTTGTCATATTTTTCATATTTGCCATAAGAAGTGTAGTAGTTGTTATGATCTAATCATAATTTATCTTGTTACTTTACTCCTCTGAAACCCTCGCCAGCAGCCCTTGAACCGTTCTAACTCTGCTTTCTGTACATCTAATGTTACTTCACGACCATCATAACCTTCAACAATATGTTTAAGTATCTTATAATTTGTTCTGCCACCTTCAGTAGAGACAAAAATGGAATTTTCATCTACACCGTCAACATTTCCTATCAAATTTCCTTCACTTGATCTGACAGTTTTATGAACCACCGATTCCCAATTTGCGACTCGATCCGACATTTGTTGTGACATAATTTGTAATAACAGCATATTTAAGAATACATGGTATTCATTAAAAAGTGGAATTACTATCATTTTTTGCTTCTGCTAACTACCTGTATCCATACTTCGACTTAGAAAGTCATCGTCCAAATACTAGGTAAGAGCGAGGCCACAATTGCCGCAATATTTGGGCTTCCCTTGGTAGGCGTTGCTGCATCTTGGGCACTTGGATATATTTCTGCTCTTTTCAAGTAGAGTGAGACGCAGACTCTTCATCATGATTACAAGTCCGTCAAAATCTTCTTCATCCAGCTTCTCGATTCCCTCAATCTTGTCTTTTATGGTCGCCTTTGTCTCATCTGTTAGGACTCTAGTCTTTTCTCCGGTCTTTGACTTTAACCTTGCCTCCATACGCTGCACTCTATTCTGCGAAATTATAGTTACTAATGTTACAGCGATACCTATTCCTGCAAACATCACAATTACCCCTATTATCCTCCCGATCGCCGATATTGGAGTATAATCACCATATCCTACGGTTGTGATGGTAATCACAGACCACCATAGGGCATCACCTAGGGTTGTTATATTCGCTCCTGGCAGTTTATGTTCGGCCAGATACTCAGCAATGCCACCAAGGACTATAACCAATGCGGTAAGGATTACCGGAATAACGACAGTGATGTTTGCTTGCAGGAATGTATTGAGTCGGATACTTTTCATAAATACACTAGGATTCCTACATATTTATTTTCTCAAAAATAATCCGAATAACACAGATCAATATCGCTTGCGATTTAGTCCTTTCATAATGTAGAGCAATGAATAACGGAATACGTCAACTAATAGTGGTTATAATTTTGATCTTAACCAATTAGTATTCTGAAAAGGGATTTAATTGAAGATAATTAATACGACTACACATAATTACATGTTTTCAGTGTATAGTAACATGTAGTTAAATGATATTAAGTGTTTGTCAGTTAAAGAATGAATTCTTTACATTAGACGCGGTCAAACAATTAAAAAAAGTGAGGGTTGGGTAGTCCTAATCGGTTTCTACTGAGCCGACTATGAATTCACACTCGATGTCTGACTCTGCTTCTCCAAAGGTTCCTAAGTCGGTTGGAAATTGCAGTGCACTATTGTCAGTACATAGATTTGCCTGCGCCTCTTGAACCGACCCTGGTAGTGCAGTTAATCCAGCTGTGATGGTTGTTACTACTGCTAACATAGCTGCCATTAAGACAGTTATTTTTTTCATAGTTACTAATAGAGGGAATGAAAGTATATGTATATTTGAGGTATTAGAGATATCGCTACTTTTTAAAGGTAGATATAACTAGAGTATAAGATCTAGTTTGTCTAATACACCGAATTGAAGAATTCAAGACTATAACCTGAGAAAGATATTTTATTTGTTATTGTCTCAGAAGGTAGACATATATTTTTTAATGGTACCTAGGACCTGTATACTTGTCCTCTAGTGTAGTTCTGAGTTGCAATGAGTGCGGACAGCGTTTTGCCCAAGATATGTGGTGCCCTGGTTATTCCAATTTCACTGTACCTGTTTTACAAGTTCTCCATTCTCCAATGTTATCGTATTGTATTTATCATCTTACATTTCTCACACTTTTCACCAAAGTCAGATACATTCTAAAATGCATGTGGAGTAAGGAAATTCGGTTCTCCGCTTTTCTTACACGAATATACAACCATAAATCGAGTATTCGAAAGGTACTATATCAATGACATTAACACCAGACAATATTTGTAGTACTACTTCCAGAGCCATTGTCTATCTACATAATTTCCACTCTCGTCTTGCTCAATTTTAAATATAACCAGCGCATTATCCAAAACGGATAGTTTCCCAGTAGAGTTTGTGCTATATACCGAAGCCCCCTGAAAGTCTGTTCCATTAAATACTTCTATGAACGTGTAGTTTGCCGTTTCACCATCCTTGGTCTTCATTACTGCATGTCCTTGATCAAATGTCAGATTGTTTCCTTTGGAGATACTAACATACTCCCCTGTTTTATCGTATTCTATGCTACCATTCATCGTTCCATTAGAAGTAAAGGTGTGTTGTGTTCTGTTAGGGCCAATTTCTCCCACGAGTGTATCCTCCCCCTCTTCTACAAAAATTGGCGCTCCTAATGTTGCTGTCTGAGCATATCCAGTATCAAACAGATTAGCATTGGTTCCTGTTCCTCCAATTACTAATAACACGACGGCAAATCCTGCTGTACTACTTATAATGAATCCCTTTGTATTCATTTATGATACTGAAATCGTAAGGATGTATATAAGACGTTTCCTATTTACATGATCTTCGTAAAATATATCCAAAAAACGCAAATTATTTGTGTTTTTTTAGGTTCTCTCCTTGTATAGTTACCGCATTCGTCAGTCGGTTTTCTGACTATTCTTGTTTTTTGAGTTCCCCGTCTGCGAGCGGTATTCTATTAACCGTATCGCAGTTACGGACGCTCAAAACCGAAATTGGTTAAATTGCCCAATGCCTCGTAAGTAAGATAACTAAAGTCCCTGCACTTCTTGCACGTTATTCGGACCATATAAGGAATATCCAGCTTTACTTTATGAATATCGGTAATACTGTTAGGGTTAGAAATCAATTGATGGATTGATACGAAACTATCAGAAACGTTTTCCTGGCCTCTATTAGTTTAATCATTATATAGTAGGGAGTTACTTCAAGTTTAGCGATGAATATTAAAGTAAATAATGACGTAGGAACAATTTCTACTGCTTTGCTTTCAGGCTTACTTATAATAGTAGCAGCCATGGTGGCAGTAGAGCCTCAGGAAGTGTCATCCCAAAACGTAACTGATATTTTTACACTACCTAGCGAAAGAGGCACACAAAACCAAAACACAACAGCAGGTGGTTCTATCAGTCCGACTGGCCAAACAGGCACACAAAATCAAACTCAGATGGCACTCTCGAATTTGACTCGTGCAGACTTTTCGAATGTCACTAGCGCCTTGGATTCAGCACGAGATTCTATATTGGCAAATTCCAGTCGAGATGCTTATACTTCTCTGAGTGACGCTAACGATGCATTGTTCATAACTGCTCTAGGAAAGGGTCCTTCAGCAATGACGACCATCATAAAAATAACAGACCCTATGCGGAATAATATAGGGAATGCTCAGGATGCGTTACTCCATGATGATCTTCCAAATGCAATGAAGGAGCGCAATTCAGCAGAAGTTGAACTAGTCAGGATAACTCAGGGACTACCCGCTGGGGAGGAGGAACCGCCTTCTGACGAAGAGGAACCATCCGAGGATGAAGAGGAATAATATCGAATATAGGGATATTATAGTAATAGTCGCCTACTAAATGTCAGTTGTGGTGCGACACTGCATTAAACGATAAATCTTCATTATCCTTTTTCTGTTGATGACATTATGGGATTTCCTGCTATTACTATCGCTGTTCAAATATTTTTTTGTTCATAAATTATGTAATAGATGATAGACGTATGTGATAAGTTCCAAAGGGAAACAAAAGCATATCGGGGTCAATTGGATTGCCCATATTTGACTCCTCTATTACAAAAATTAATACTTCTAAATATTATATCTTCCATTATTATTATAACATCATAGGAAATCTAGTATCCTTGGGAGGCTCAGCGAAAAACATTCCCAACCTTTTCGTTGGGTCTCCCAGATGCCGTCTGATACAAGAATTATGATAGATTGTCTTAGAAATCTTTAGTATTTTTCAAGAATGATAAATGACAGCCGCGGGAGCCGCCATGAAGCAACTCTGGTATCTTGATGCCGTGTTGTTTCGTCCCTCCTGCGGCTTTAATTCAAAAGGTTAATGTACATTGCGTATTTATCTATTATCGAATTTATCTATTATCGAAAAGGAATTGTTTAAACGATCCCTAATGTGAAATTAACAAGGTTAATCATGCCTTTAATATGAGTCTGGATAAATTATACTTCCTCGGTGTTATGACATAATGAATCCTGCAGGAGATTCAACATCTCTGTTCCAACTCGTGTTTCATGTTGAGTCTCTTGCGGTTTCTCTATTAACAAATGAGCTTAAACCTAACAAAGTTAATTATACTTTTAAAATGATTTTCTTAATTATCCACAGATAAATATCTGATATTGAGTGATGGAGGAGACTCTATAATTCTCGTTCCTGATCATCGTTCATGTTGGGTCTCCTACGATTAACTTCGTTAGCAATATGCTCGACGATTGTATTCTTTGCTCCAAATATTGTGCCTGCTTGAATCATTGTATCTTTTGGAACGCTTCTCCCAGGAAGTATAATTACTGAAGCACCGACCGCACAATTATTTCCGACAAGAGCTCCAAAATGATTTGTCCCAGTATCTATTAGATTGCCACTGCTGGTTTCATACTTTATACATCCTTGATTGAGCAGTACATTTGCGGTTCCAGAATATCCCCCAAACCAGACATTTTCTCCTATTATGCTATCAAGTATTACGTTTTGATGTGATATCTTATCCTTACCAGCAAAATAAGATTTACCAATTTCACAATTAAATCCGATCCTGGTCCCACTACCAAGCATACAATTTCTAATAAGGGTACCCATTCCAATAAAACTCCCTTTGCCAATGTAGGTGGGTCCTCTTACCTTACAAAAATCATCGATTGTTACATCGTCTTCAATTATACATGGTCCTTCTATTATACTTGATTTGGCTATGGAAGCGTTAGGAGATATCATATTTCGTGTCACTTCTTGATGTAATACTTTTTTGACTAGGTTTAGAAAATCCCATGGATATACTATGGACTCTATAAACAAATTTTTTGTAGTTTTAGAATAATGTAGACATGCATTTAATGGAATTTCGATGTCTTGATCTGCTCCACCAGCAATCACCCTACTATACAATGATTGTTTTGAGGGTAAACTGGCACCCTTCTCATTGTCACTGTTATAACATCTGATATCTTTCGCATCACTAAACTCTTCAACATCAATCTGTGGGAACGCTTCTTGAACTAACGTTAGAGTATTATGAAAACCCTCTGGTATCAGAATTTTATTAAAGTTTAACCATTTCATTGCCATAGTTATGTTTCTGAGAATTAATGGTTCCCCCAATACCATAAGAAAGGATACAGGGCATTGATATTTAATATTCATGTTTCTATTACTTTTCTCACACTCTATCACCTGTTCCAAATGATGGTGAGTATTATAGAAAATTAGATTCAATTGCTAATACCGCTTTTCAAGATTCCCCAATTTTGCGATATAATATGTAGACGTAAAATATAAAAAAAATTCTGTTAGAATATACACATTTAAATTCCCGCTGCTCTACTTCCTCTCCTAATCCAATAGTCATTACTTCGGCATGCGGTATTTGAGGTCTTATTAATACATAACTTAACTATGTTAACCATCTGTTTCGATTGTACCTCATACCATATTACTCAAATGCCATCGTGACGTATAGTATAGTGTATTAGAGGATAGAAGTTTGTGATAAGTGTCCAAAGGGAACCAAAAACATACCGGGCAAACTGACTTGCCATCATTTGATTCCTCTATTACAAAATTTATCACTTCCAAATATCATATTTTCCATTATTATAGAACACACCAAGACCAGGAGAGACCCGGCTAAAGCGTTCGGTGGTCATCCTTATTGTTGGGTCTCCCTTGGTTTCTATATAATTGAACTGTTAGAACAGGAAGTTACGCTACAATATCTATTTAAACCACTTTATCTAAATGTGCTAGCTTGAAGAGTATAGGATGCTTGTCGTTATGTCTGTCTGCCTTGATGAGTTCTTCTATAACAGGCGGGCTATTTTTGGTCCATTCTGATACGTACGTGCAAGCGCAGTCTCCTCAACTGAGTAGTAACGGACAAATTACAGCGCCGTTAGATATAGCTGATTCGATTTACAACGCTAATACAACCAAATTTTTAGGTTCGAAAAATATGTCATTAACCCCATATCGAATTACAGAGGTACATTACTCTGACCAAGGATTCCTAAAAGGTGTAGGAAATGTTACTAACAATCAGACTTACATAGGAACCTACTTATCTGATGAATTAAGACAGAGTAGAGGTAATGGGACAATTGAAACTCCAGATGGACAAAGTATTGCTTGGATATATTCGGCTTTAGGAAGACCGGTTGATGGTCGTTGGGTTTTCCATGGGATAATATTATTCAATAATACGCAAAGTGAATCATTGTCTCTACTAAATAATAGTATCGGTTTAGTGAAGGCTACTGTTGGCAACGAACCAGATTACATCTGGCTTTTGGACTAAGAAAAATTCAGAGTAACTAAACAAAGAATCTATTTCACCGCATTACTTACACGAATATACAACCATAGAAGTGATATTCAGAGAGTACTTTATCAATGACGTTAACAATAACGGTGACTCGGAGTCTTTGTTTTTATTGGTAATAAATGATATTTCACAGTAAACACAAGGGCTCAATCACCACCGAGACTGTCGCAGGAGAGCCCTAGACTCGGCAAGGCTCCCACCACCCGCTGAGTCTCCTGCGGCTACTTATTATTAGGCTAACAAGGTTAACCACGTCTTTAATAAGAGTCTTGATAAATCATAATACTCAGTGCATATGACATAATGTATCCTCTGCAAGAGATTCAACAGTCATATATTCAGGTATTTAATCATACTTTTTGGGTCAACTAATAGTGGTTAATCTTCTCAAGTATTTGCAGTCCTCGGGATTTTTTATGGCCTACACCTATGCAATAACCATATCTATAGAATCTATTCTCATTGAATATATAACTGCGACTTTCCTGCATATTACTCCTATTCTGCTTTCTGCAATAAGCATAACCCTAGCAGGCATGATGCTATCGTTAGTAGCATTATTTTTGAATAAAAGGAAAGAATTTTCCAGATTATTTCTAAAATCATGGAAAGATCTAATTTTTGCTAGTTTCTTCCTTGCAGTAGGGATATTCACGTGGTATGATTCCATCAACAGAATTGGTGCCTCAAAAGAGTTGCTCATAGCCGGTCCTCTTGAAATTGTTATAATTGTTATATTGACACGCCTTTTTTTGAATGAGAAACTAGACACGGTTCAGGTTGCTGGAATTGTTCTTGCATTGACAGGATTAATCATCTCTCTAGTGAGTGATATTGGGACTGATATTTTGGAGGGCACACATGCGGTAGTAGAGTCTCCATTACATTCTGAACTAGTTACATTTGGAGACATAGAAGCAGTTCTTTCTGCTTTAGGATTTGGAATTGGTGTTCTCTTTCTAACTAAACTCCTTACAGTGCATAAACCTATAGAGTCAGCAGGCGCCTCTATGCTAGTCTCTGGAATAATTTTGTTAGGATTTATGGTAGGGCTTTCGCATGAATCTTTACAGATAGCATCAGTATCAGAGTGGTCCTTATCTCAACAACCAGGTGTATTGATGAACACCATCATAATATTATCACTCTTTGCATTACTTCCTTTTATTGGATCACTGTCCTATTCTACTGGCATAAGTAGAATAGGGGCTTCCATTACAGCAACCATAGGTTCCTCTAGTATTCTTATTACAGTAATAATACAAATAATGATAAGACAATTCGGAATACCAAGTAATTTACCTGAAAATATTTTTCTTGCTATTATTGGTGGGATTATTGGATTTATAGGGATATGTGTCATTCATTTGCATAATCATTCTGCTTCGGTAAATATAAGAAGAAGCAAGTATGATAATTATGAGGGCTTGTAGTGAAATTATTCTTTCGTTGATTAAGTTTATCTGATACTTTGGACTGATATCAGAATTCTCTATTATGAATTTTTCCCAACCTATTTCCGAGAATATGGCAAACTGATTCTGAGTGTGAACATGGTTTTTGTGATAGCATTTAATATGACCATACAATGCCATTGACCCTTCTTATTAGTTCATCATTTTCAATTGGTTTTGCAACAAAGTATCTTTCGCCCCATTTTGGAAAAACTTCTTTTCTATACGCTTCGTAATCCCGCAATTCACTGAGTGCAGTGAGAAAACATACCTTAAAGTTCTGGTCTTTTTCCCGTAATTTAAGATATAATTCAAAACCATTTATGGTTGGCATTTTAATATCAAGTATCAAGAGGTCGTAGACTCCTGGCAGAAAATTCTGTATCGCGGAAGACGGCTCATTAAATGAATCAACGCTAAAACCATTATCCTCTAGAACCTTTTTTAACATTAAGGTGATATCGGGTTCATCATCCACTACTAAAATTCTCTTATTGTTACTATCTATCATTATTTTTTATCAGCAACTCTCAGGGTTGAATTGCTGATCATATTCAGCCCCATCGATTAAAACTGTTTCCCTGACCGATCATACGCATAAATAAAACCTGAGAATCGGTCTATTTTTCAAGACCCATCCTGTTATAACGACTGTCAAAAGTTACCAACTTAGCTCCTACGTACCGTCTAGACCTAAAATAAAAAATATCTCAATTATCCCAAATACTGCCTGATCCTCTACTCGGGAGCATAAATGGTAATTCTTTTGCCTACATTTTATTGGTAATTGATAGGAGCCAACTCGTCCATTCTGTTGTATATTTCTAATAGACGCATACCTTTCTCAGTAGTTCTATAGGTTTGATTTCCCTCTTCATATTCCAGCAGTTCATTTTCAGCTAGTAGCGTCAAATATTCTTTCATGAGATTATATGAAAGAAACGCTTTATACATTATCTTAGTCTTAGTTGCGCCTCCACCGTTTGCAGCCTCTAGAATTAACCCAACTATGTCAGTTCTACTTCTATATTTCATTAATGATTCATCAAAGAATTGTAGACTACGTATTTATAAGAATCTCAAATTAGTACTAAGTATATCCCTAGTTCATATCAAATGAAACCAAGTTTTTATGCTATCATTCATAATCATCACATTGTACAAATGCATATTTTCCCATACAAATTATCTCGATTATTACTAAATACTATTCTAAAAGTAGATTTCTGTATAAACAGATATATATGAAAATCATGTTGTTGCGTCCCCCACAATGGAATAGTGCATTACTTGTTCTTTTGTCCTAGGATCCTCAGTTAGGGATTCTATAATTTTTTTCTCTGTTACAAGGATTTTCAATGCGTTTCTGATATTTGATAGCGATCTAATATCTTTTTTTGATGTAGGAATATTGCCTTTCTTAGTCAGAGCAATATTGAAAACTAGTTTAGCTATACGAGGTTCAGAATATGATTGATTCTCTTTTCTAAGAAAACTTTCTATCTTATCTGCATATTTTGCAGCAACAATCTGATAAGAGGATCTAACTTTTTCTTTATTTTTCTTTTGAGTCATACGATAAAGGTGCTTTATGGTTTCTATTAAGACTTACATGACTAAACTGTGATCCTATTTGGTCATTTGGTGATCCTTATAGATAGATAAAGCTAAAAGCTTAAAGGTACTCCTACCCTACCCTCTCCCACTGATATCCAACACTATCGCTTATATCGCTGGCAGCACCTGAGCAAGCTCCTGATACCTACTTGACTTGAATCGACAAAAGATCCCCCGGAGATTGCAGTTGGATTCAACTGAGCTGATCATACTTTGAGTCCACCTGCTACTATTTTTTAGTTAGATCCAACATCAGAATATAACATACAGGAGCAAGCTACAGGGCCAGTAGAATTATACCATTCAGGACCAACAGTCTCCCTCAAAATAATCCTACATCGTTACAGAAGTTGAGGGTATAATGATTTGTGGTGTTATCATTGTAGTAATGTTACCCCTTATCATGGGATAAGATATCCCTTGCAGAGGTTTATTGTTTGGCCACTAATTGCCGGTACACAATCCACTTGGACTGCTCGTACCGCATATATTGGTTGAGAATGTATTTTTATTTGAAGCTGGTGCCAATCCGTTAGCGTTATCTAGGCCGACTACATTAAAACGTACATTATTCATTTGGACAGTGTTTTCGGCACTTTGTGAGTCCAAGAATATTCCTTTTTGACTTCCTTGAATATTGTTACTAGTAGCAGCAGATCCGTCGGTATTTACAAGCAAAACTCCGGCCAGGGCATTTTTGGTCATAAGGTTGTCTGCAATATCTAGGCCGTTAGAAGAATAAGCAGTCGCCCCCACCAAATTGTTCCTCAAATTATTTTCCTCCATAGTCGCCGAGTCGACACCTGTAAGGAGAATCCCCACCTCGTTACTTTGCAATACGACTGAGCTGACTGAAAACTCACTAGCACCGGTAACTAAGATTCCCGCTTTAAAACCGGTAATAACCCCTGGTCCCACAATCTTGACGTTATCTTCGGAGACTGCGATCCCTATTTTTGAGCTATCAATCCCCGGACCTCGTATCTGAAAACCATTTAAGTCAATCGTTGCAGACCCTCCTCCTACGATCAGTCCGTCATGATTACAGTTCAGATTACTACTAAGAGTGACCCTTCCGGTGATTACACTTCCACAACTCACCTGTTGTTGTTTTTCCGGGACGGTTTCCACCTCTTGGCCTTGCACCTCAATAGTAGAAGACTGGGAAAAAAATAAAGCGATAGCAACCAGCACAGTCAGCAACGCAGAAAAAAGCGACTTCAGATTCATTTTTGATAACTTAGAGTCGAGTTCGATAAAATGTTTTGTTCGCTGCTCAAATGCGTCCTGATTATCTCCTCTACTCGCAAGTGTGATGTGGTAGCTGCCACTAATCCCAAGATAAATGGCAAACTCCTCTATGGACGTCCTTACAATTTTCGTTAACTAAATCGCAAAGGTCCTGACGCGGCTTAGGCTTTGCGATGGGAATTCATGTCCAACAACAAGATCCCAACTAAATCTATTTGACATTTCATATGTTGTACTGTTTTGAGTTATAAAAATTTGCAGCCATACTTGGTACAAATTCTATATCTCTTTCTCTTTCTCTTTCTCTTTCTCTCGCTCCTGTTGATATCTTCTTATCCTTCCCGTTCCCAACGTCTTGCACAAGTTTGCAATCCTGGTTGTCTGGTAGTAAAGCATATTTAATCGTTAACTGTGCTTAATTGAACTCACTCTCTCTTAGTTAGTAGTCTTCATATTCTGAGACCATCTTAAACATAATTAAGACAATCTCAACAGAAAAATATTTCTGACCTCAATTTCAGCAGCGATTCTTCTGGGCTCCGTCGTAATTGGCAGTCAGCTTGTCCAGCCTTCCATGGCTCAAGATTTGAGTCAGATGGGTGAACAGACTTGGGATCTATTATTCCATAGCATTGTCGTTTGATAGGCCCGGAGCATGGGAGTGTTGAACCATCAGAATGTTTCCTGGATGTTTCTGCGATGTCTATGTTCTTTCGTCTTGTTATTGGGTTACCACGTTATCTAGAATGAATGCAACAGTATTACCTTTTTGAATGACTATTAATTAGCCTCTTAATGCATCAATATTCACCCGTCTGAATATATTCTCACGTGATGTATAATCGCCTGGCAATAGGGGATAGATGTATGTCATAAGTCTGGCTCAGAGGAGTATTAAAGACAAAAGCATACCGGAGATACGATACGATACGATACCATACGAAATGATGATTATTGGATTGCGTTGTATGTCATTTGAGCTCCTCTATTGCCTATTTCCTGAGAATGTATATATCTATTTGTTACATTCGATACCGAAAGATTTGAAAGAAAAAAATAAAAAAGGGATTGAAAGCTGCAATGACTTATTTGTCATTACCTGCTTGCTTTCTAATCTTCGAACTCACACTCTTGGTCCTCTACACCAGCTTTGATTAGGTTTTCACCACAGTTGAAGTTGACTGATTCACCACTTCCGGTGTTCTTTTGTTTCACATTTTGATCAGTGCTGGTTGTACTGGTATCCCCTGTTGCAGGGTCTTCCTCTGGCGTATCCTGAGCATATGCCAATGGTGTTGCAATGACAGAGAGTGCAGTTGCTGCTAGTATTGCAGCTATTACGAAACTTTTCTGATTCATTGTACTTTGTATCTATAATCTATTATTATTTCTGGATTGAGAAGCATCTATAGCTCCTATTTTAATGTGATATGTATTAGGACAATCCGCTTGAATTAATATATTCATTCTAACAGTCTAGAAAAGAGACTTGACATGGACTATAAGAAATGTACACGTGCTAGCTTAGAACTATTTTTAATCGTTAAAAACCATTGTAAAATGTTGGTGCAGGATCTTTAGCGCTAGTGTCGCTACTATTGCTAAGATTCATTGATTCATGTCATCCACCAACAAATCATTGGATTATCAGGCTTCAGAGTCTTCCACTTTCTAATAAGTATGTATACCACCCAATATTATCCTGTAATAATATGATTTCCAAATGACAATTTTTGCATACTAAATATTTTGACTCATACGCTAATTCTTTTTTGCACTTTTTACAATACTTTCTTAACATAGAATACACTCCAATTTACCTTTACATTGGCTGACATATACTTTAGTGTGAATGAAGACAATTTAAACTCTTTTTGATTTTAACTAGATTTATAATAAATTCTTTGTTATTAGCAAGAACTATGGATTTGGCAGTATATTCTCTTTCAGTAGCAGAACTCTCCTTCTTGTAAGTTTTGAATAGACGATTTAGTATCGGCGAGAATACGTGACAAATCAACATTAATTGCCAGACCATTCCTGAACCTATTGAGCAATTTAAATCAGTGCATAAATCGGTAGTCTATACTAATATCACTCATGAATATTTGTAGCACCACCATTTACCACCCATGACCAATGATAAAAATAGATTAACGTGATTACAAATATATTGAAATGAGAACTAGAGTGTCGTCAAATCAGAAAGATCTCGGAACTATTATATGCGATGCCAGAGTAGCGAGGCTTGCTACAGTCGGTTCAGAAGATTGCAAACCACATCTGGTACCGGTTGTGTTTATATACGATGGCAATAATTTTTATATCCCAATTGACGAGAAGGCCAAGCGCTCCAAACCTGAGAATCTTAGGCGGGTTAAGAATATTCACACAAATCCTAATGTTGCTCTACTAATTGATGAGTACAATGAAGATTGGAAGAAAATCTGGTTTATCATGATTCAAGGAACTGCTTCACTAATAAATAGTATCGAAAATACACAAAATCGACTCATACAAAGGGTACATAGACTACTTTATGAAAAGTATCCTCAATATCTGACCACAGGCGTAGGGAAATTCTGTATCTTGATACAGCCACAAAGGATAATAAATTGGAAAAATGGTTAACTCGACATCCAGTAACTTTTTTATGAACCAGTGTTAAACTTGTATCCAACAAAATAGATCCTTGCTCTGTTAAGATTTTATTTCTGATAAACTTGATTTGACAATAATATCACCTGTTATAGAATCTACGTAATAAAGTGAATTTCCTCTCTTATTTATAACCTCCCAAGCAAAGTGATTTCCCGTTGTCATCGTAATCTCTCCTGTTGAGCCCAAGTATTCTCCAATTGAATTTGAATTCGGATCAGATTCAAAAATGCTTCCATTTCCTTTAATGTAAACATACCTAGTTGTGAAATCATCCGAATTGTAAGAATTAGCAAACCCATCATCATTTTTCATAACAATTGATACAGCCGCACCAGGTAGTATTGGAAGCCGATCTAGGGACGGGACCTTCATAGAAGTCTGTAATGCGATATACACAAGAAACATCGTTATTATACCAACCATTATAGATAAAGACAGTTTTGCTATTTTCTTGTTCAATTTTTCGAATCCACAAGGTAACTCACTTACAATGACAATATAGTCCTTTGTTACATATTTTATATTTTCAATATTAGATTATTGTTGCAACAATAATGCAAAAGTATTTTTGTAAGAATACTGGTCTTGTTATTGGTCAGTATATCCAACATTAGGACCCGCCCAGAATAAACTTCACTTCCATTAACCAACTCGGCGATTTCAGTATGTCATGAAATAAAGGTTAGTATCTATGGTAAAGGACATCATAATAAAATGGGTTAATTCCATTACAATGCATTACAAGAATCAAAAAGTCAAAATATACTAATAAAGTGGTACAACATGACAATATTTCAAGTGAAATAGCCCCCTCATCATACTACATTCTTATGAACGGCGATGTCCAGTAACTTCATGCCTGCTGACTAAAAGAAAATCTTGATACTACGAGACTATTTTGTGGACCATAGTTACATTCTAGAAAATACCACTGGCAGTTTGCTGTTGACGTTGTGATTCTTCATAATCTTTTTTTAACCTATTATCTTGAAGGTCCTGTGATGGTTCATTCTTAGAAGTGCTCAAGTGATCCAGTTTATTTTTAAGCATACTGATAGTGTCTGTAACAACCACGCTGTTAGTAGTCAAATCCAACTTGGCTTTGTAGCACTCGTTTGCAAGAGTCAATGCTTGCAACTTTGTCTTATCATCAGTAGTCGTTGGGTTTTCTGCGATATCTAGGGTTAATTTCAATATCCTATTTATTCCAGTTAGACAGCTTTGATATTCCTCTGACAATCTTTCTTGGATATGTTCATGAAGAGATTCTTGGGCTTGTTGTCTAATATATTGGATATCTCCGGAAATAGTGGACCAAGGAATCTGCAATGTATCAGCTATTTCATCGTGGTCATATCCTTTCACCAGTAACTCCAGTACTTTAGATCTACGTGATTTGATAGAGTCTTCTGTATTATCTTGATTTAATCTTACACTCATTTGTATCATCCACCATTAGGAAAATTGTCATAATTCATTCTTGTACCATTCATTTCCTATACTATTACATTCTATGGGTATGAAGTTAGTTTTTAGCTTTATATATTTTAGAGATATCAGTTTTCTAGACATTCTTGTTCTAGTTAATTGTTTGAAAATACTGTAGAAAGTAAATTGACATCCATAAATAGTCGCTTCCGTCATGTGTTTCCCCTTGTGAATCTATGGATGTATTTTAGGTTAGCTTTTATCCTCGTTACTCAATTTCTCATCGATACTTTCCTTCAATTCCTTATAGCGTTCGTATCTCTTGGTCCACTTCGAGAGCACAAACCACTGCCATATCCCTACACCTAACCATACAATCGAGATTAGAAATGGAATCATCCGTGCTATACCAAAGACAGGATTAAAATTTGGACCAAAGCTGTTAGATGCAATTCCTTTATCATGGAATGGAAATGGGGGCCCTACTAATGCAAAGGTAACAGCAAATGAGATTGGTGGGATAATCATAATTGTGAGAATCATTATGATAAACATCTTCTTAGTTTTGTTTAACTGAGCTATAATCCCGTCCATTATTTCAAAGATATTATCTTTTGATTTACTTCTATTTTCATCTGTATTGTCTTTGATTGTCACAAAATGTTATTCCTCCGTTGGATCATATGATGTAACAACCTCTTATTTGGTATCATTGGTACCACAGGTATCTTAGGCGTATCCTTAGACATCGATCCTGCCTCTTGGGTTCATTCTAGGAAATAATGACTCATACGGTTCTAGAATCTCTCAATATCTCTCTGCCTTTTTCCGAAATCCTGTATTTTATGATATTCTTACTCCCCCAAGCTTCTTCTAACCTGTTTATCATATTCTTTTTCACCAGTCATCGAGGAGATCTTTGTGTTTAACATTATTTAGACCACAGTAGCTCATAAGCTTGCTCTGATTGAGCTCGCCATAGTCATAGAGTTTCAATAGAATATCCTTCCTTATGTAAATCCTGTCTCGATACTCATGGACCATTTAGCTCATGAACTACAATGTGTACGATAACTATCATATCTAGTTCTCTTGATAACCTACATGTAGTAGGATTATATGATGGTAACAAAATGCTTTTCAATCGGTAGATTAGGTTGCATATTGAGTACATATAAGGTGAGGTTGTGTAATACAACATATCAATATTTGTATAAAAGATGAGTAGCTGCATAATTTCATTTTATTCATATTCTAACGTGGTTGTTTCTAATTGAGCTTTTCCTATACATGTTAAAAAGTTGACTCTAAGTGGTCTTCATCTGAATATTCTCTATATTTCAAATTAATGAATACTTTATTTTATGAGATTCAATTATTACTTGTTGCTGCAAAGTTACTTAACCCAATGAACAAATGTTCCTAATCTCTTCATGCCTCTTACATAGTTGAATTATTCAACACTAGTTGAGCCCAAATCCCAGGTTAAGGCTAAGCAAAGTAATTCTCGTATTATAAGTATTGAACGGAAGAATATAACATGAATATGAAGCAACAATGCATAACTACGATTATCGGATATGGTGATGTAGATGGATTTCTTAGGAGAAACAATAAGTTACGAGTTTGGTTTTCTAGCTTTTCTTATAGGCGCTATAGCTACACTATTTACTAGATATAGCAGTATACCACAGATAATTAAGGGATTCAAAACAAAAAAGATGGATGATGTTTCTTTTTGGCTAATTTTTTATTTAACAGTTGGTCTTGCCCTATGGGTAATCTATGGTATGCTTATCGATGACCTTGTTATTATTTGGGCTAACGCCGTGGGTGTTGCATCCAACATTATACTTCTAGGACTAAAAATAAGATATTCGGTCAACCCCCTTGGATAAATTTAGCGTTAATATTTTGGGGATTCCCCAGATTCTAGTTTTCTAGGAAAGCAAAAATAGAGACGAACAAATTTCAATAACTCAAGGGGGGGGCAGAGGTTTATTAGGTTGCAAGTGCATTAGCCAGTAAATGGGAGATAAATCGAAGGGATTTAGAGATACAATCTCCGATGCGGCAGAAATCATGAAATCTCTGGGCTCCCCGGAAGTTTATAAATCCCTTGAAAAGATTTATCAAACTACTAAAGAAGCGAGAGGGATGATGGAGTCTTTGAAAGAACCAGAGATGATAAAAAATATTGATAATATACGTCTGACTGCGGAAGCTATTGAAACGACCTCAAAGAAGATAGAGAATTCGGTTCTTGAAATAAAAAAGACAGGAATCCTTGAAGAGGCTTCGGAAATGCTCGAAGCAGCTCATAACACATTAACCTCTGGAGAATATAAGAACAACATAAGCGAAATAACGTCCGCAATCAAAGAAATGCTTGACTCAATTAGAGCACTCACCGATGAGGTGCGCCTTACTATAACCCTTTCTAGAAAATCTGGTTTAATTCATAACGCAGATGAGGCTGTTAAAGAAGCATCTAGTTTTTACCACACGGTTAGAGAGTAATAGATCATTAAACTTTCAACCTCAATATTACTGATTTATTTGTCCTTGGTTGCGTTACCTTTTATAGCATAAAGTTACAATACACATTATGTCAACAGCAGAAAACAATACCTCTACGACAGGTACCGGAAGAACGTCAGTAAGAGATATGACCCCGGAGCAGACGGCAGAGGCCATTAAGAATATAGCAAAGAATATTCGTGAATCTTCATATAAAATAAGGGAAGCAGTGAGAGTTATTCGCCAAAGTGGTGCAATTGATGAGCTTACCGAGGCCATTAAAGAGGCGACTATTGCCGCACGCGATACAGCCAAAGAAGTCAATGACGTTGCCAAAGATATGAAGGAACGAGGCGTAATACGTGAGACTATTAATGCTGCAGAGGAAGTAAATATAACTGCCCATGATACAGCGCAAACCGTCAAGGAATCTGTGAGTAGGAAACCACAATCGGAGCTAGATACCAAGGATATTACCGAGAAATCTACAACAAAGACCAGAACAAAGCAAACTACAAGTCTCTAGCTTCCCACTGGTTACACTGTTGAATAGGCAAAGAATTGAATCAAATGAGCCATGCTCCAGATATACGGTCATTTCCTATTCTTTTTTCACTGATACATGGAAGAAAATATTCACGAAGATAATAACACACTTCAGTACTTCATTGTAATAATAATACTATGGTATAGTAGCTATACATAAACTAGGACATAGCAAAATGTGGGGGCCAGCGTGTATATGTTACAAGAGTAGCGTGCTGCAATGCTAACTGTATTATTAATAACGTATATGATAATTTAAATCACTACTAATAATCGTAAGTATCATTATTTTCTAATCTTAAGCAGAGACAAAATCTAATGTTAAAGTCAAACCCAAAACTATGAGAAAATTGGTTCTCAATAGTTTAATCGGAAGAGATGAATTGCAGACTGAGGAAAGTTGAAAGTAAAAGAAGCTATATTTCTGTCCGTGCTAACTATAGCAGTATTGACTTCTGTGATGACTTCATCAATGAGTTTTGCGACGGTAGATCTAGGGGCACTGGATGAAGAAGATGATGAGGATAACAACAGTGGTTACGATACATTTCTGGACGACGGTACAAATAGTGCATATAGTGGTTTTCCAGCAGATGACCAAGGAATAGATCGGTCTGAAGGCGGAATTCCAGCCAATGATAAATTGAGTTCTAAATATGGAATAGACGAAGTAGACGGAGCCACAGCCGGACCTCCACAAAATAAGTTGAACGCTGCAGGTACTCCAGAGCGAGGAGATAGTGAGGGTAGCGAAAGAGAAAGCAACCTACCAGATAAAGAAGAAGCTGTCGTCAATGGAGGTAATGATAACAAAGAAGATAAGACGAAGTCAGATAGCACAGCATACAAAAAATTCTTAGGATGTCTTTCTGATGCTGAATCAGGGTATGGGTCCACCACAGAACAGGAGGTACAAGATTGTAATGAATCAAGCTACGGCGGTGAAGAAAATAGCCAACCTACTCCTATTGAAAATACCGGTGAAGGTACTGATGAAGGGGGTATTTCTGGAGATAGGCCTACCGACGACAAAAAGATACCCAACGGCGAATCACAAACCGACATGGCAGATTAAAGGTTCCAACCAAATCTTTTTTGTTTCTCTACTATAGTAGACATAATGAACTTAGAAGATTTTACCATAATTATCTTTTGAAAATAAATGGAATTTAAAGATACATATCTATATTCGAAACTTGATAATAATCCCGCATGTCATATTATGGTATTCAGGACACATAGATATTTGGCAAATCATTAGAGGCGATAGGAATATGAAAAGTAAGAATCAAAATGATAAAGCAACTCCCTTACCGTTCTCAGAATATGAGGAGGTGATGAAACCCCTTAGGGCAGCGTTAGATAAATGCCTGCAAATGTTAAAAATAGGTAAGTATAAGGATATGAGCGAAAGAGCTATTCGTCACCTTGAGAATTCTTCATTAGATCAGATAAAGACCTTTGGTAGTTGGATTCTATGTTTAAATGCAATAGCAGATTCTTGCTTGGCCAATAAACATATACTAACCCAGACAGAAACCTACGATTTTCTTACTGTTGCAGTTGCTACAAACATTGAGGAAAAAACAAGGACTAAAACAATCGATGACATAATCTTCAGAATCTACAGAGATATTATGGCAAATTATGAAAGTTCAAATGATAAACTAAAGATGGCATATCCAAATATTATTGTCGATGTAGTTGCTATCCTAGCTAAGGGGATAAATATTGAAGGTAAGAAAATAGCACCGTTTCAGGTAGATCTCTACTATCAAAAAAGAAAGGCGAATGCGAGTACCGCTTCAGTAGTCGTGAAGACTGTATCTGCCACAGCATCAACATCAGCGACAGCTTCTAGTATTGCTACCATAGAAAAAAGGAAAAAAGATGAACTCCATGTCGTTGAAGCTGACAAGGAAAAAATAGTTGAAAGTCTCAATAAGATAACTGGCAGGAGCAGAAAGGAATTAGAACTATCACTTCTCAAACTGCAAACTATAGACATTAAAAGATTGAGACATTTGTGCGAAAACTACGGTAAATTGCAAAAATATTGTGAGTTAATACACGGCTCAGAGGAGAAATTCAAAGTAGAGCTTCAAAAAGATATTGGAAGGAAACTTTCCCAGCATCAACTTCAGCGTGCTGCAAATTCCATAAAGCAGGCTAAAACATATATTGAAAATGTTTTGGATGGCAAATTTGAGCCACATGGTTCGTACGGAATTAACCATGTTAAGCATAATCTAGAATATGGTTATCAGCTCACAGGATTAATCCAGTCTAAGAGACGAGCTCACAGAAGAGATGAATAAAAGGATCAATTATTTTTGTCAGATATTTTCTCGATAGTGTTCCCATAAAAAAAAGTCTTCGATTTATATATCATTTAATGGCTGCGCAAATGAAAGCTGGTATCCATCTGGTTCCAATATGTGAAAATATCGCTCGCCCCACGGTGCATTTGTTGGTTCATTCTCAAACAATATGATTTTTGAAATTCCTTCTTTGCCCTTGAAATATGAATACAGCTTGTCTACGTTATCAGTATGAAAAATCACCCTTCCAAAGTGTCTAGGAGATATATCATATTCAGAGTTACGGTTTGTCGCTAATTCCAAATTTAAATACATTTTGGGCATATCTCCCCCTATTTCAAACGTAGTAAAAGAATCGTTGGAGGAGCCACCGTACGCCAGTCTAAAACCAGGAATGTTGGAATAAAAATCGCATGACCTCTTCATGTTTTTAATCATCAATGTAACTGCAGATATTCTATATACGCTATTCACAACATCGTCAACCTGAATTTTAGTACCGAATTATGGAATATATCATTAATCATGGCCTATCATATCCTATTGTATCCTGATATCTGGATGATAGTCCTTTAAACTTTCAGAAAACGTTACATATTTTGCAATGGCAATATCAGTTCCGATTATCTTTCATGGCAATCTAATCTGTGGATCTACAACAAATCCAGCTGACTTAATTTAGATTGTTTGAACAGAATTCGATCTTAGTCTTTTCCTGACTTTGAAGATTAAGGGGATGATCGTATCATCGAAGTACGATTGAGCTCCAAATATTATGTGCTTAGTAGAAAAACATCTGGTTCTGATTTTGAATACTAAAATAGAATTGCTTACTTTAATTTTTTGATTTTTTGTATAAATGACTGTCTATAGTTTTCGAATGCATTCTCATCTTGTGTGCATGATTGACAGACATAGGAATGAGACTTGTATTCTATATAATTAGAATAACGGAAAGAGGCGTATTCATCGTTAACCCATTTATCGCATATAAAGCATTTTTGTATCATTGTCTCTTCATATCGTTTATTTTTGACTTTTATCTCTTGTCTGTGAGTAGTAGATTCTCTGGTACTGATTGAGGTTTCTTGATCAGCTTTTCCTTGAGAACATTCTATATGTTTAATAGATTTGGTAGACTTTGACCAAAGTGCTTGCCCGGAGGTGAGTTCTTTGCCGCATTCGATACATTTACCTCTGAACTTAAGAGTGATCGGGATCCAATCCATGTCAGTACTATACATCAAGTATCCCTGAAACTGTAGTGTATATTAAATAATCTAATGGGTAAGTAATAGGATAATAGGATATAAGATATATTCATGGTTGCCACATGACGTAATATGTAGGAATTATAGGACTATAGTCAAAAAGATACCTATTAAGATTATTGCAGCAACAAGACTTTGGATTATGAATCGCCTCTTTTCCGCTTTGTCCTTAAATAAGTTATTCATCAAAAATCATGAAGCGATGATAGCCGTCGCTACATAGTTGAAATCTGTTTGCTGTTCCCTTCCTTTCACTTTATGAAAAAGATACGATTGCATTCGATTGATTCTTCAAGACTTGATTTATCCTACCTATCATCAGTTATAATTGAATTAATATGATTTGTAAACTTAACTAACAAAGAAATAGGTCCCAACGTGACTATCGGTATAGATTTATAGTAGAATTTTTTTGTCCAGCTCTAACCTTCATTAGATCTTGTTCAATAGTTTTTGCTCTCGTAATCAGATCACGGATATCACACGATAATCCAGGGACTAGTTTCATGATTACTTCTGAAATTGCAGCAGCTGATCTGAATTCTGATGATCCCTTTACTATTTTTCCTAGCAAAACAATAACATCAAAATTCCTTCTTGCGCCCTCGTTTAATAATAGCGCAGGGATTCCATTTACAGACCCGCTATGTAACTCGAGTACCGTCCCAATATTTTTCATTGTTTCTTTTGCTTTCTTAGTGCTGGCCACACCATATACGTTCTGCAGTTCGTATTCCTTAGGGGACCGTTTTGACTCTTCAGTAGATATAGTTCCTGAGCTGATCACAAGCTTGCATCCATTATCCATTGCCCACTGAAAAATTGTTCGTGACACGGCATAATACATAGATTGATCCAGATTTAATTCGGATATAAGAAAGGCTACCTTGAGATCTTTATTTGCATAAATTCTTGCTGGAAAGTTTGCGATTCCATCATAGATCATAGATAGGGGTGGAAATGCTGACGAGTCCAGCACAGAAATAAGTTCATTTCGTAAGGACTTCATAAAACACATCGAGGAAATAGAATTAGTTAGTCCCCCACTGGGAAAGCCATCAATAAGTGTGCCGCCATTAAGATTTGCCCTTTTTATTGTACGAACTTCAATTAGAGGTGACTCTGACAATGGTAGATTAGATTTACTTAACACTAAAAATATTTGAGCTTGCTGGTAGACTCCTCTTGTCTTAAATAACACCTTTACCTAGAAACTTGTTTATCATTATTATAGCATTTTTATTTAACATGATGGGAAAATAGAATATTTTGATAAGACAAAAGAATATGAGGTACATACTATAATCAATATTCAATAATCTAATTTCAATGGTTAATAGCACTCTTAGAGTTGGTTTGGAAATCCTGCAGCTTTTCTGTATTAATCAATGCAAGCCAAAATCTCGTAATGAAACAGTCTTAGCCTTAGGTCACTTCTGTCCACTGGCGCAGAACTAGTAAGAGGGACTAACAAATCATGAATTGATAACTCTATAATACTTTGCAGCGTACATTCCCTTTGATGTCGAATACCTTAGCTCTAAGTTTTAAATATATTGAATCAGGTGGACTTACTGCTCGTTACTTATTAATTTCGTATAACCCACATACAAAGACTCTTACCTATTCCACTGATGCCACGGGTGCAATGACTTCTGGGCAGCCCATCAATGATTCAGATTTAAAGGACTTAAGAGACGCAATAATTAGAGAAGGATTCTTTAGCGCCCAGACAACATATTCTCCGAAAGAAAATGAAACCTACGTAGCGTCTAATCTTTCAATTACGATGGATGATAAGGTACATACCACTACATGGGCTGATACAGCTTTAGGAGTGCCAACAGGATTGAAAAAGATAGCTGATGAGATTAAAAAGTTGATTGCTGGCAAAAAATGAATACTTGTTATGAAAAACATATTGGAGGATCCCTGAATGTGACCAGTACAACTCAGATTAGTAGCTTGTATATTTATGAACATGCACTGTAATAGAGTTTCTTTAGTGACCACTTTCTATCCAAGCATTATTGAGCATCTTTTAGCCATTCTTCAAAAGCTTTGAGTTGAGTTCTTTCTTTCATCTAATGCACATGTAATTATCTGACAATGTCTAGTAGAACTACAATTCATTTCCACTATGGTATAAGGGCAATTGGTACCAAAATTTTAGATTAGTATTCAAGATAATTTATCTAACGATTGTAAACATAAATTATTTTATTTTGGGATCATGTGTTGCGGTTATCCTAATGATCTCTGTTTCTATTATATATCACATGGAAACCCTAGAGAATCAGCTAACACAATCATATTTTCCATCTGCAACAGCTCAGACAATGGAAAATGATACTGGTGGTTCAGGTAAAGGGATTGCAATAGCTCTATTAACTGACGCTTTATTCAGTGATGCAGGCTGGGGGCATTTGGATTCAATGCTGCACAAGCACTGAAAAGTAAGTATGGTCCCGAAGTTGATTTTAAAGATAATGTGCATATGTCAGACATTGAAACCACCTTAAGAGAATATGCCGATGGATACGATATGATTATAGCTCAGGGCTTTGTGTGGGGTGACCCGGATTGTGGTACATGATAAATATCCCGGAGTAGCAAGTAATTTGACAACCATATCATAGAGAAGACAGTATTTAATAGCTCGAAAGAGTTTTTAACCTAAGTAAGTCAACTAGACACCTGAATTGCAGGACTGGATAAGGAAACTAGGGTTCACAAGTACGTTATTTTCTAGTCATGCAAAAGAAATCGGTATTATTTCCACAATATTAATAATTATCGTTTCGTATAGCTTGTTTTTTTATCTTCAAAATATTACAGAAGACAATGTCAGAAAAAGTCTATTTGAACAGCAAAGAAACGCCCAGATGGAATCTACTAAAGCTATGGCAGAGCACATTGCTGCTAACCTTCAGTCTGTTACTTATATCCTCCAAGGACTAGCAGATTCTACGTACCTGCAGCAAGGCGAATTATCTGGTGATAACGTAAATGACTTGATGCTGAACAGATTTAATCAAATCAATGCTACAACTAAAGTAGATGGACTTTTCATTGTTGACAATAATGACATAACAACATATCATCTGGTACCAGAGGGGCACAGAAGCTATGTAAATATAGATATCTCATTTAGAGATTATGTTCAAAAGACACGTGACACTCTTAGACCTGTATTTTCAAACGGTTATCGAGGAATTGACGATGTATATAGAATCGCACTAACCTATCCTATAATAAATAAAGAAAGTGGTGACTATGTTGGAATGGTGGGGGTCCATATTCCAACTATCGACTTTTTTAATCGTTATGGAAATATCTATAATATTAAATCACAATATTTAGCTGCTCTTGATGGAACTGGAACTCATCTAGCTCATAACAATACGCAGTTGATAGACAAGAATTTCTTTGGTGAATATACGCAGAACTTTACAATGCATAATAAAGATTTGAATAATTTAGTGAAAAGCGTATTAGCAGGTAACGCAGGTTACGCAGTTTATACAATTGGACCGAGTGAAAGGTTGACAACTGGATATCCAATCTCTATTTATGGGGAAGAGAAAAATCCAACATATGTTGTCTTTACAGTAACGCCTACCTCACAAATATACTCTCAAATTGAGAATATCCTTATTACACAAAGAATAGAGACTTTCTCTTTGCTTGCGATTACTACTGCCGCGGCTATAATTCTCATTATTTTCCTCACTAAATGGAATAGCAATTTAGACTCCGAGGTTAAGAGGAGAACAGAGGAGCTTGAGACAGTTAATAAACAATTAAGGGTTCATGACAAAATGCAAAAAGAGTTTATCAATATAGCGGCTCATGAGCTGAGGACACCTACTCAGGCCATCACAGGATATTCAGAGTTACTAGCAACAGAACCAGAAAATGGCAGAATGTACGTAACTCCAATACTCAGAAATTCGAGAAGACTTCAGCGGCTTTCTGAAGATATACTGGATGTTACTAGAATTGAAAGTCAGACACTCAAACTAAGCAAGGAGAAGTTTGACCTAAGCGATGTAATCCTATCTATAATAGGAGATTACAGAAGCCTTCTATTTGACAGTGAAAACAATAATACCCTAAATATTGTATATGAACCAAATAGTATTAGTGTATATGCAGATAAGGAAAGGGTTTCTCAGGTTATTTCTAACCTACTATCAAATGCATTCAAATTCACCACCGAAGGAACTATTCGGCTGACAGCAGATAGGGAAGGTTCTGAAACCATAGTAAGAGTAATTGATACTGGACAGGGGATTGATACCGAAGTACTCCCCAAACTATTCACAAAGTTTACCACAAAATCTTTGTCAGGGACAGGGTTAGGTTTGTTCATTTCAAAAAGTATAATTGAGGCGCATGGAGGAAGAATATGGGCTGAAAATAATTCAGATGGAATAGGTGCCACATTTAGTTTTACTTTACCAATACCTCGAAATAAAGAATCAGAGTGATATGCTGTTTAGGAACGATAGAGTTTGGAGTGTACATCTACCTACGGATGCGAACAACAGAACAGAAGAGGGCTAGATACAATTAATTTAGTAAAATAACCTAGATTCTTAAGATTTTTTAACTGTATTTCTTAATGTAACATCAGGTTATCTCTGATGCTTGAGCGAAAGATGACTGAGTTCTTTTTATCATCGATGTCATCGTTCTCCCTGTGGATGCTATTCTTGATGTAATTATTATGATACGAGATATGCAACACAGCCATGCAAAGATTCTGTATAGTAATTATAACAATTCTGCTAACTTACTCCTAAATTACCCCCACAAGCACAATATCCAAATTCATCGATTCTTGAATTGCATAAGGGACACCTATATTCCTCGTCTTGATCTCCCTCCTTTCCACCACCGTATATAACCTCCTCTGCATTCTTACCCCAGATCTGCTTGTGAACATTGATTTCCTCAGGGATATCGATATCGTTCATTTAATTTAATTTAATCATGAATATGTATATATAGATTTTATTTAAATCCATCATTTTCATTAAAATCCAACTGCTTTTCTATAGATTAATATGATTAATAGCATAGAAATTATCAGATAGGTATACTATTATCATTTGATACACTAGACTTAACCAAAGGAGTGTGATGAAAAATAAGAAAGTGAAGTAATTCTATATCATTTTTTGAATCAACGCACGAATTTGTTACACGTTCATTGATAATAACTCCGGTCATTCTTGATTTCAATACTAAGCAGAATTAGAGGCTAAGCTAAGAATGTTTATGAGGTTGTATTAAATGAGTTGAAGTTTCATCACATATAAGGGCCTGAATTTGAAAATTATTATGGATAATGTATCTTTTTATAGTATAATATCCATATAATCACCTACAAATGATGAATATTCGGCAAACAATTGTCCGGATCGTAGTAGGGGGAAGGATATCGAGTCTAAAGGAAAAGCAGAAAGATAAATCTGATAATTATCCCAATATTAAAAGGAAAACGGAGGGTGAATACCCGACAGTACCCTCAGGTTTTCAGTGCTTTGTATGTGGGATGGAATTTGCCACGAATCTAGAGCGAGTGCAGCATCTAGAAAAGAAGACTCACGGAAGTATGTATGATACTGGTTCACCTCAGGAAAGAGAAGACGCTAGACGACTTCGTTGAAGCGATCAACAATAATTAACTTTACACATCAGCTCAAGAACAGTGCCATAACTTAGAACATTGTTCAAAAGTCCTGTCCGATCGATCTACCGGAGCTAAACTTGTAAAACAATTCTTAGTCTAAAATTACTTGTTAATCACTCAGACGTATTACGCAAGATCATAACCACCTTCACCAATTCCTATACCAAGTACCAATCATCAATTCAACAAGCACTGTCATCATTATAGATAGGTACGAGTTATCATAGAGGAAATTATGATAGAGATCTCAACTTGTCACGACACTTCCTTCTTTCCCATTATTTTACCACCATTACAGGACACGCTGCGTACTTGACCACTCCAGATGCAATATTACCAAGCAGTATATTCTTGATGTCTGATGTCCCCCTTGTCCCTATGACTATGAGATCAACATCTTCAGATTCTGCATATTCTACTATTGCTGCCTCAATAGACATCTGACTATTGATAATTTCCTTTTTTACTTGAATGTTATTTCGTTTTGCATTTTGATCGACCTTATCCAATGATTCCTTAATACCATGCATTTCTTTATCTTCATTGGACAGTTTTGCTTCATCTTGAGGGGCTGCTAGACCATAAGAAGACAATGGTAGGGATTTGATGCTCAACGCGATTACCTGAGCACCATCTTTTTTTGCCATCTCAATGGCATAATCTGATGCATTCAATGATGATTCAGAACCATCTATTCCAACAAGTATTCTGGAAAACCTTCCTTTGATCTTATTAGACATTTTAGAGCTATTCATCTAATGCTTCACCAAAGAACTCAATAAATAAATATCTAGTTTGAACGTAAACTAAACGAGACAAACGAATCACCTGTACCAGAGGTTTAAACATTTATTTGAAAGCATTCAACATTTTGTCGACAGATAATGTATTGAGTATATCTGATCGTTTCGCCCAGCCTCTTCTGGCTTGGCCTATTCCAAATTTCAGGAAAGCAAAATGCACATAATGATGAGCATCTGAATTAATAGCAAGTTTCACATCATTTTGAATTGCCATTCGAATATATTCATCTTTGAGATCAAGACGATTATAGTGAGCATTGACTTCTAAAATAGTATTGGTATCTTTTGCCACGCTAAGCAATTTCTCCATATTCACCTGATACCCCTCTCTTTTATTGATGATTCTCCCTGTAGGATGAAATATGATATCTACACTTGGATTCTTAGATGCGGTTGTTAGTCTATCAGTTTGAACTTCAACAGGCAGAGTGAAATTAGAATGAATCGCAGCTCCTACGATATCGAGTTTATCTAGAGTATTATTTGAGATATCAAGTGATCCATCTTTTAGTATGTTTACTTCGGCTCCAGTTAGAATTCGAAAGGTGTCATGATTACCTCCCCTAGACTGATTCCTAATTTCATCATTTAATTCTAAAATTTTATTTGCTTGACCTAGTAAACCCGCTTCGTCAAGACCATGAACAAGAGCTAAATTCTTTGTATGATCTGTTATTACTATATATTCAAGTCCAAATTTTTCTTTTGCCGCTAATGCAATATCCCTTATGGAAATCATTCCATCAGTATCATTGCTGTGCACTTGTAGATCACCTTTCAAATCATTGTAATTTATAAGGTCTGAAAGCCTCAGATTATTACTATCCTTTGTTCTTCCTCTTTTTGCAAGCTGAATCTCTCCATTGTTTTCCCGCATCTCTGGAGGAATCCACTCTAGACCAAGTATATCGTAAATCCCTTCTTCAGTTGAACCTGCGACCATTCTATTAGATTTGCTATCATATACGCCCCACTCGTTAAGACGTAGCCCCTTCGAAATAGCTATTTTTCTTAGAGCTACACCATGTTCCTTACTTCCCGTGAAGTATTGCAATGCTGAACCAAAACTTTCTTTAGGAACTACCAATAAATCTGCATCCATACCATTGTTTAGTTTAACAAATGTTTTACTAGGTCCTTTACCAATTACTTCATCAACCTCTGGCATAGAAGCGAAATAATCCATTACAATCTCAGGATTATCAGATGATACAAGATAATCGATGTCCCCTACTGTCTCCTTCATTCTTCGAAATGAACCAACAAGTATCGCATTCTTAACCCCCCTGAGGTTCGAGAGACGTACTTCTATCTGCTTTACAAGAGGATATACGTCACCTAATAGGTATCTATCCCTTCCCTTCTTAAGGGATTGAATCTTTCTTAATATAGACTCCTCTTTTTTATATGAAAAGCCTGGAATGGTATGGATCTTTCCTTCAACCGCTGCCTTTTCAAGGTCTGATAAAGTCTTGATTCCCAATCTATCATGAAGGGTTTTTACTGTTTTAGGTCCTATACCTATTCCTTCTAAATAATAAAATTCTTCTACGTTAATCGATGTTCTTTTCTTTAGATCTTCAAAATATTCTATTTTACCAGTAGTTAGATACTCTTCCATTTTTGAAGCAATGGCCTTTCCTATTGATGGTATCTCGGTTAAGCCCTTTAATTTCCATTTGCTGTATATTTCTTCCACATTTGAAGACAGATTCTCAACGACGTCAGCAGTTCGTCTGTATGCTCTTATCTTAAAAACTGCATTCGATTTATTCTTATTAGAATCATTGACCTGTGATTCCTCCAACTCGATAAGATATGCAATCTGACGCAAAACTTTCGAGATAGCTGCATTATTAATCATATTGTTAAGCCTGTTGACACAATATTTCTGAAAGGCAGTAGATATTTGATAGAGAATTCCTGGTACAGTACAAGTGCATCTGTATTTTTCTGAATACTGAATCCAATCTAAGGATCTATATTTATCATCTAATACATAATACAAGTTTCGCTTCGCTAACTACCTGAAAAAAATGGTAGAGTAGCCGAATATCATTCTCAACTTGAGCAATATCATTGTAG